>OGPJ01000402.1_pt1 | contig 35161 bp, 33 predicted proteins | sample 1552831 | NCBI WGS metagenome assembly OGPJ01 (sample SAMEA2579914, study PRJEB22360) | human gut metagenome | biome: human gut; feature: human-associated habitat; material: faeces | place: Denmark | collected 2008/2010
TCGTTCAGGACCCGCCACCCCTCGTTATGTTGCCCCCGCCACCAACAACGGCGGCAACAGCGCGCCAGAGTATATCCCTCCGAGAGCTGTAACCGTTTCAGCTGAGAGCAGCGGCCAGCAGGCAGCGCCTGTCGTTCCCGCAGAAGAAATTCCACGGGGTAAGCAGTTGGAGTTCGCACCGGAGCTTGATCGCGTTGAAATTATCGATTTCATCAATGCACAGGGCTATGTGACCTACCTTGTCCGGCAGGATCGAATCAACGATTATTTGAAATCGCTTTTGGATCTGGCTACCTTGTTAACACACAATATGATATACCAAGGCGCACGTGATGAGGTCATCGACGATGTCGTTGGTTTGATTCGTGAATACATTGAAGATCTGCACCGCACAGGCAGATACGATGCACTGGCCGATCAGGTATTGCAGTTCAAATTGTCGGTACAGGTGTTTGACCCCTTTGGCAAGGCATTGCAGGAGGGCTACTTCGATGACCTGACCTTGATGTCGGAAACCGATCTGGACAGACAGCTTCGCAACGCAGATGCAAGGCTGGGCAGATATGGCTTCCCCAATATTTACGGCGGCCGCTATTTTGACGATGATGATCCCAGCAGCTATAAGATCGACTGCATCCTGTTTGCCGCAGATGATAGCTGCAGAGCAAAGCTGGGTGAATACGCCAAGAAAAAGCTGCATGAGTTTGCCAGAAAATATCGCCTCAAGGTTGTCAACAAATCCGATGCCTGCAAGAAAAAGTATCATGACATCCTTGCGGACAGCGATATTGTCAGTGAGCAGATTTTCGGTATTCCTGAAAACATCAGTGTGCGCGAGGATCCCGACGGCACCGAATACGAAAACCATCTGTTGGCCTCGGAGACCACCGGCATTGCAAAAATCAAACTCAACGGCTGGGAGGCATCCCTCATCGAGGAAGAATCCCACAGAGCGGATTTTGTATGCTGGCTGCGCAATCCAGCCAGAGCGTCGTGGGCGCTGTGTCTGCCCTACGACATTGGCGGCGAAAAGAAATCCTTCTATCCCGATTTCCTGGTCGTTCGCAGTGATCCGGCGCTGGATTACATCGTGGACATTTTGGAGCCCCATGGTAACCAGTATGCGGATAATTTGCCAAAGGCAAAAGCACTGGCAGAGTACGCTAAAGCCGAGGACCGACTCGGTAGAATTCAGTTAATCCACAAGACTACGGACGCAGGCGGCACAAGCAGATTCATTCGCTTGGATCTAACCGACATTGTAGTACGCGACAAAGTGCTACGCGCATTTTCCAATGACGAGCTGGATCATATCTTTGAAACCGACGGCATAATCGAATAAAGCAATGACCGGCAGAGGGAGAAATCCTTCTGCCCGCTGTGTTGCTCTGCAAAACGCACAACCGGGCCAAAGGGAATAAATAAAGCGGCGGCAAAAGAAAGGGCAGGCGATTCCGCCTGCCCTTTGCGTTTGCGTGCGTTGGTTTCTTTTGCGCCTACACGGTCTTTTTGTGCCGAAGGAAGGCGCTTTTTCATTTTACGAGATGGCTACTTTGTAGATGACGTCGTATACGATCTGATTCATATCCGAAGGCCATGCCATGCCGTATTTGGCCATCAAATGTGCGCTGCCTTCAGATTGCCCGTTAAGCCTGCCAAGAGATAAGGATGTGCTTGGCTGGAAAAACTGCGCGGCATTGCCCTCCTGATGCCAATCAGCTGTGTTTTCCAACACATATCCCAGCGCGAGATTGGATTTTGTTTGGCTAGAGGAAAGGGCTTTCCATTCTTCATCTGTAAAGGTAGATTCTTCAACAATGGCCGGTGCGTTGTCCTTTGCCGTAATGGAGGAAACACTGAAGGACAGGGGCGCATTGCATAGGTTGTTGAATTTGAACGTCGGGGAGGTAAAGGCGTCGCCGGGCGTTTCAGAATAATTGGCCGCTTGGTTGGGATCGATGGCGAACGCGATATTTGTGGGAACAGCAGCTTTTAGCTGCACGGGTGTAATGGTGCCCGTGATGGTCGTGGTGGTACTGGTTGCCTCCGCATCGCCGGTGAGGTCCGTTTGGCCTTCGGCTGCAAAGGCGGTGCCGCACATGAGCGACAGGCACGCTGCGGTGGAGAGTAGGGCTGACAACAATTTTTTCTTTTGGATCATGTAGATCCCTCCTTATGGATATTTTGGCGCTTGGCCAAATTTGGAAACAAAAAAACGGCCTATAAAGCCGAAAAAGAAAAACAAAGCTGCAATGTAAAATCAATCGTACGGGTAACGGCGTTTCCGTGGTACACAATGAGCTGAACAACGGATTGTGTACCGCCGCGTATCGTGCCAAGGTAAGCCCGTTCCCCTGGAAGAAGGGGGATGACGCCAGGGACCACAGCTTGCCAATTTGTATCGTCCTCAATTTGTAGCGCCAACGCGAGCTGTGATTCAGAGGTTTGTTGGGAAAGCGTTTCCCATTCAAAGGCGTCGGGGGATACAAGCTGCATTGTACCGGGCAAAAGCTCTATATTGTCTACGTATACCGCGAGGGATTCTTCCTGAAGGTTGTCCAAAGTCAGCTCCACGCTTACCGGCTCTGGCTGAGTGTTCGGATCAATCGTAAAGGAACCAGGAGCGCGGACGGTCATTGTAAGCGGCTGGAATACGGAAATGGCAGATTGCTGGCGCACATACGTCAACGGATGATTGGCAAAATAGGCGAGCTGAGGATAACCAATGCCGGAAGCAATAAAAGCATCTGTGAGTTCCGGCATTTGATTGAGGGCGTTCGCTCCTTTCATTTCTGCCGTTGTAAGGGGCGATCCTATGTGCATGGTAGAAGCTGTCTTGCATCCGGACGCCTCTTGATCAAAATAACAATTCGTGCCCTTATCATCGGCACAGATTCCATATTTATGGCCGGAACCAGCAAAGTAGCAATTCAATATAGAGTTCTCGGACTTGCCTGCGATCCCGGCGCTCAACAATGATACAGTAGAGGCTGAACCCGTATTGTAACAGTTTCGGATGGTATCGTCAGTAGGCGATTTGTAATCCCCCATATCCCCAACAATGCCACCCATATTATCAGCCGTGACTAGATATCCGGTCGAGGTGATGGAGCCAGCATTAAAACATGTATCGATTGATCCGGATTTTAAGACGCCGACAATTCCCCCTATATCGTTGCTCCCAGATATATCTCCCATATTGAAACACTGATAAAAGCAAGTGTTTTCACCATGCGCAACAAGCCCTGCGGCGGTGTTTTTTCCATCAATGGTATTGTTGGCATAACAGTTGATGAACGCAGCGTCATACGCTTTGCCAGAGAACGAAGCGAGGTAAGTGGAATTGGAAAATGTACCGTCTATGATACCAAGGTTTTGTATTGTAGCGCCCTTGACAACGCCAAATACCCCTGTTTCTCCGCTTGAACCAAAATTGCCGCTGGACACGATTTCAAGAATCTGATGGTTTTGTCCGTCATAGATACCGGTAAAAGGAGCGGTTTGGCTGCCAATGGGATTCCAGCCCTTGGAAGTTGCATAATCTGATGCTGTAAATACAATATCTTTTGTCTGCTGGTAGTGCCCATCTAACGGGTAAGCGGCATCATTTCCGATCTTTGCCAGATCGGACGCGGACGTGATGGCAATGGTGGTTTGCGCCGCAGCAGCTTTGGGCATAGACGCGCAAAGCATGAGTAACGTACATAGAAACGCGGTCGTGGCTTTTTTGGGTGACAGCATAATCTCTTGGCCTCCTTATTCGTCGTGAATCGAAACTTTGAATATCATCTCATATTCAATGATGCGGCTGCTGGGCCAAGCCAACCCGTATTTGGCCATCAACGAAATATTTGTCCTGGCGTATTTTGTCAATGTACCTATTTTTACAGGCGTATCGCTGGAGAGGAACACGTAGTCGTCTTCGATGTATTTTGGACGCCATGCGTCAGGCGAGAGGAGAACAAGCCCAACGGCAATCTCGCTGGCGGTTTCGGTCGCGGTCAGATTTGCCCATTCTTCGTCGGTATGTGCGTCCGGTGGAACAATGGCAGGCGCTCCATTTTTAGGGGTAATGGATTGAACGGTAATATCCAACGGAACAGTGCCGTCATTGCGAAACTGTCCGTAGGAACAGATAAATCCTCCTTCGGATACAGTTGAATAATTTGGTTCTTGGTTGGGATCGATTTGTACAGATAGGTATGAGGGAACCAACGCTTTAATCTGCGGAGACGCCACTTGCATTTCAACCGTAGCGGGAACGTCTATGTCCGTTTCATCGGGTTCTCCTTCAATCGTGGCTGCTTGCGCAACGGCATAGGTCATGCAAGTAAATAAAAACAATAGATAAAGAAACCATTTTTTGTGCATGAAAAATCCCTCTATTTTTCTATGGTAATGGTGATACCGGCACTGGCAGAGCCCATATATTCATGCGGTTCGTCCAACGCATAAGACCGAAAAAAAGCGGTACATGGATAAGAGCCAGCCGGTAGTTTAGCGTCAAGCGTGTCGTTTTGGATATGCGAGTCAGGGCGTAGGTAACCCTTGGTCTGATAAATTGGCGACGAAAGATCGCCTGCATCCACATCGCTGTTCAAATAAATCTCTACGCGTAACAGCCGTTTGTTGATTGCAAGATTTTCAATTTGTAGATTGCCCTGACTGTTTGCATCGGCAAATACAGGCGTCGCGTTGATGGAAATAGCAATCATAGAATCGTCCATCATCTGCTGCAATTCTTCCTGGCTGACGGTGTCTGAGACAAGCGCTCCGTTTTGAGGAAGAACGCTGACGTCTGATCCAGATGGATGACAGCGTACCAATAAAAGCAGCAAGAACAAAATAAGCAGAAAAAATAGGGTACTATAAACAATTCTCTTTTTGTTTTTTTCGTTCATGGGAATCCCCTTTCAAAAAATGAGGTCCCCTGGAAAGGGACCTCAAAATATGTATTTGGCGATGATGGCATTGCGTGGGATAAACGGATCGTTCCATGACCGGGAATCAACGGACACTGTACGGTTATCCCCCAGGACATAGTAGACATCGTCTGGCACCGTGGCGCCGCTGGGGAGCGTATCGCCCGGACCATAAGCAATGCGCTTTGTAAGCGTTTGCCGTCCATGGCGAAAAATGATGATGTCGCCAGGCGCCAATGAGCGTATCAGCCGCGTTCCGAAGATGTAGCTTCCCTGCCGAATCGTAGGTTCCATGGATGCACTGGGGACATATCCCAGGTAAAATAACTGGTGAAAAAGCATATATACGATAAGGAACGAACAGACACACAGCCCCATTGTTTTTTGCGGACGACTCATGCAATCTCCCTTTGAAACTGTTGATTTTGCTTCAGATGCTTTCGCGCGACGGATATGTATGCGCGCAAACTGTTAACGGATACGCCAATGGACCGTGCAATATCCGGGCGAGGAACGCCGCGCGCTGATTGCACGATGGCTTCTATGCCTTTGCAAACCATTGTATCGGCGCCTTGTTTGCTCCGTTCGAGGGATTCTAAAATCGCTTGACTGGATGCAGTATCGTCCATGTTCTCCGTCCCCCTTTCCTGCATGGCCTCTATGTACATGAGGTGTGTCCGCCGCGCGGCATAGATTAAGGCATTGTAGATTTCGTTACGAATGACCTTACAAGCGTACGTAGAAAATTTGCCTTTGCCCGTAGTGGTAGCCGCCGCTTTACAAAGCCCCATACAGCCAATTTGATACAGGTCGTCGTAATCGTACACGGATTGGTTATATGGCAAGGAAACACACGTTTCAATCACATGAGAAACAAGCCCCAGGTTTTGGGTGACAAGCGTCTGTTGCGCAGGTGTCAATGCGTTCAAATTACACACCTCCCGATACCATGCGGTATTGATTCTCCCGTAAGACTTTCTGCGCCTGACGGATGACCTGCTGGCAGTAGTAATCCCCGAAATATCCGATGTGGACTTGTTGGCGAGGTAACTGAAGCACATCAGCCAACCACGCATACGCTTGTTGTTTGCTCATAATGCCGGTGGTATGGAGTTGGTCAAAGTAATGGTGCGCTTTCTTACGCAGATAGCGGAGATGTTTATCCGCCATGGTACCAAGGGGAATGGTCGTGCCGGGAATTACACGCACATAGGCATCACAAACAGGGTATTTGCTGCATACGTACAGCTGCACATGATGCGGATTGGACTTGTAAATTCCGTCTGCGCTGCGCAGGACAACGGGACTCCCGCAACAGGGACATTTTTCAGGCCGGATTACTTTTTTATGGCGTTGTTTAGACAACGCTACACACCTCCTTTTTGAATGAAAAAAGCCGACAGACGTAAAAAAATACATACAAAACCAAAGGTTGCTGGATATTTGATCTCACCAGTATTGATTCTGTATGTATGAATCTACGCCTATCGGCTTAGAAATTGTGAACAGAGAACGCAAGTAGGGCTGTGTACCAACAGCCCGTTCCCGATAAGAAACTCTATCAGGAAGCCTAATGCGAACGTCTGTTTGTAATAGAATCATAGCAAAAACAAGAGGATTTGTCAACAATTCCCCTTTATTTGCGTTTTTTGGAGAAATACAGCAAAATACCGCTGCAAATAAGCAATCCTGAAAGAAAAAGAAGAATATGCGGTAAGGGAATTGTGTTGGACTTCGTATCTTGCAACACAGTATCCGAAACAGGATTAGAAGCAGCCGGTAGGGATGGAATTGGTGCAGAGACAGATACGGTACCAAGGTTGGTGAGCCGATATAGTTTGCTTTGTCCAAGTTCCATAGTAAGGATGCCCTCCGAAGAAACGACGATTTTTCCAGGGTATGGGCCGACGTCTGTTTCCAATGAGAATTCTGTATCCGCCCATTGCTCTCCCAAATCGATGATGAGTTGCCCCGGCAAAGCATCCAAGGCAGGATCTGGATTGGCACTGGCTGTTACGATACACCCTAAAAGCAGACAGACGAACATGATAGGAGCAAGCAATCGTTTCATGACGTTTACCTCCTATTGAGTTTACGATAGCGGATGAAAACAACGACAGCGGACAATGTGCATAAGGCAGCCAGAACAAGGGAAGGCCAGGGCGAGCCGCCGTCCATACCTGTCTGGACAATGGGGGTGTTCTCGACAACAATAGGATCGCCATTGACATAATCCGGACCGACTTCGACGGTGATGACTTTTCCGGACGGAGCGTATCCATCCAGAGCAGAAACCTCGATGATTTGCCAGGTCCCCTGTTCTATAATGAACTCCGCAACACCCTTACTGTTGGTTTTTTGGATTTGCAGCTGCTCGCCGGCCTGATTGTAGAGACCGAACGAGACGCCGGCAAGAGGTTGTTTGGTGACAGCATCAATTTTCAATACCCTGATCCTGGACACGTCATCGGTAAACTCCGTAACCCCGGATACAGTGCCGTCCGGTAATATGTCAAAGGAGAAGGTATTGGGATTCAACGCGTGACCGTTTGGGGATAAGGTTTCCCGGAAAGTATAATGCGCATCAGCAGGGAGCTGGAAGGCGTGAACCTGCCCCGTTTCAGAAGTTACGTCTGTGAATACGACGTTTCCTGCCGCATCATAGATTTCAATGGTAGCGCCTGGAACGGGTGCACCGGTTGTAAGATCTGTCTTGGTGATGAGCACTTCCGTTGGTTTGTTTTGGAAGGTGAAGGTAAGCGTTTCGGTTGTGTTGGCATCAATCGTTGCCACTTGCCGCTCTTCAGAAGGCAGGTATCCGGCTGCCGGTTCAGCTTCAAAAACAACCCATTCCCCACAGGGAACCAAAGGCGATTTTGCAACCCCTGTTTCATCGGTGACCAACTCGAACGACAGCCCCAACGCTTCGTTTTGGATGATAAACTTTGCGCCTTGGATGCGATAAGAAAGGTCGTCTTCCGGCCAATCTTCTGGTTTTCGGGCGTCCTCTTTGATGATCTGAATATCCCCAACAATCAATTTGTTGAGAATAGGCTTGCCTTGGTTGGCCTGAACGATGATTTTTGCTGTATCGGACCCCGGATAGCTAAGATCGACAGGATATACAGCGTCGTTTGGATAGTATGAGAGCGAAACATCCAATTCACGGAACTCATAATGACCATAGGGAAGCGCGCTTGTGATGGAAAGGCGCCCTTCATTGTCTGTGGTTCCCACAGCAACAAGGTCGCCTTTACGCAGCAGCGCGTTGCCGACACCATGTATATCTTCCGAAGCAAACAAGCCAAAGGTAAATCCTGCGCCCGGCACTGCTTTGATACTGGAATCATCGGGCTGGTACACTTCCGCTTGTTTTTCCAACAGCAACTCAGTAGAAGGGCGGTCGTTGTACGCGTCCAAGTGTTCGGTGATAATCGGTGTTAACTGGTCCTGATACGATAACGTGACATCATACACGGCAGGATTTAATATCAATTCGTTATTGCCGACGGAGATTTCTTTGACTTGATATTCACCCAAATACAAAGGGATGGATACAGCATCTTTTTCAGTCTCTGTTACAAGCGTATCCGCCAGCTCACCGGCATGCAGGCGCACGGTACCGTCAGGTGTGACAATATCTGTTTTGGCGCGAATCTCGTACACACATCCGGCAATTCTTTGGTCCTGGAAAATCGGACGTGTTATGGTGCCGAACTCGGTTTCCTCCGTCTGGATCCCAGCGAATACGGGCCCTTTTTTGCTCAAAGAGATTTGTCCCATAGCAGGATGATTCGGAAACCTGACTTCAACCACAGGATGATTGTCGGAAACTTCAAAAAACACAGGCGTTTGATTCAAAAGGTAACCGTCACTCGCTGCCTGTTCATGTATAGAATACCGGCCATATGGGAGTGGCTCCGGCAAGACAAACGTGCCATCACAGGCCGTTTCAAATACCTCAATGTCTTGGGGGACAGGATACCTCTGGTGCATAACGACCCATTCGCCGGTGCTTTCATCACGGATTTTGAATTTGTTGCCCACAGCAGGAATGGTTTTGCCGGTGGTATCATCTACCTTGACAACCTTGATTTCACTCTGATACACAAAATCTTCCAAGATATAAGAGTAAACCTTTTGGTCAGTATCAATCACTACTTCAAACGGTTCAACCGGTGCAATGGAAGGATCGCCCGTATCCGTTTCGGTAACGATAACGGTGGAATATGGCAAAGGTTTGCTGATACAGTATCCATTTGCGTCGGTTATCTGTGTATCCAACACTTCGCCGGTGGATTTTAAGGTAAACGTAAATGTCCTGCCTTCTAAGGGAACCTTGATATTGTCGTTGGGATTCTCTCCTTGGATAAACTTGGTCAACGCAATTTGTCCTTTGATGACGGTATTGCCGATGGTGATAGGATAAACATCCGTAGTCGGGTCTTTCAAATCGATGGAAACCGGGTACTCTTGACCATTGAGCAGGTAACCGCCATCCCCTGCCTCAACTTCCTTTACGATGTAATCGCCAAAAAGCAAGTCCTTTGAGGTAGCCGTCGTAGCATTCTCCAAGGAGAGAGTGTCCACGATATTGCCGTCGCTGTCGAATATTTCAAATTTTGTGCCGGTCAACGCTGCATCGCCTTGGGGCGTATCGGTTCCGGTATCCGCATCTACCTTATGGACACGGATCTTGCCGGTGGCGGGGGTGGTCATCTTTAGCGTGCTGGTGACAGCGGGCATCATCAGGCTGTTATCTACCAGTACCACTTTTTGGTCGTCGTTGGTAGGCGCGTACCAACCATAATTAGCAGTATTGCGGTTGTCTTTTCCTGTAAACGTAATGCTGATGGTTTGGTTCGCCAAAGACAGAGGCGCCGAGATGGTCAAGGTATCGCCGCTGTTTCCCGTGTACCCTGAAACGGTTACATTGGCAGGGGCTGGATTAGAGGTCCGATGGACTTCAGGGGCTGTATAGGTGTACCCGCCGTTACAATTTACCAGCGTTATGGTCGTTTGTCCCACAAACCGATCCCCCTGGCGTTCCATTTCCATATTTGGATTGGATACGTTGACCTTATGCGCAACGGTGGCCTTGTTACGCGCTTTGTTTACCAGGTCCATACAATACTCCCACATTTTCTGTGCAGTGGCGTCGCCTTGCTTGGCTCGCGCACGGTTGCGTGCCAGCTGCGAAAAGTTATACTGCTGGAAGTCCATCCCGTGCTTGGCCTGCTGTTCGGCCAACCAATAACGAATCGCGTTGGCGGTAGCGTACCGCGCTTGATCGTCGGTTAAACCGCCGTTTCCGCCTGCGGGATATCCAAAGGTCAAAATGGAATAGAGCCCCGCGTAAGTTTCCGTTGGATAAGTTTCTGTCGGATCAAACATAGAATAGGTGTCGTTGTTGCGTGGATTGCCTTTTTTGTGTTCGAGACAATACACGACTTTGTTTTCATCCACATTGAAGTGTTGCGGGGTTTTTGTTGCTTCCCAAGTCCCGCTTCCTGATACGTTTTCAAACAAACGAACGGACGCGGGTTCATCTTTTGAAGTGATGCGGGAAGTGGACGCCAAAGCGGATGCGCTGAAAGGCAGCGCAGTAGCAAACAATATCAGAGAAAAGAAAAAAGCGCCCGCACGGGACGCAATGGATTTACGCAAAGCAAACACGCTCCTTTGAATCAAAAAGAGCGCTTTTAGCGCTCTTTTATTGACCAATGATTGAATAATAATATTTGCCGTCTCGTCCGATGGCTATGCCGATCCCATACTGTGCACATTCAAGCAGCTGCCTGTTATGCATGGTAACACACACGTATCCGTTGTTGTATGCACCGCCGGTACTAGTCATACGGCCGACCGCTTCCGGATAGCTGCTGCCGATATGAGAGACAGACTGGTTGGCCGCCATTTGGCGCGCACGGTCCTGCGCAACGCTGTTTAAGCTGCTATTGGTAGAAGCGTTGTTGTATCCTTCTTCCGAACGCGCAGCGTTGATTCCCTGCATCATCGCGCTGCGGCATGAGGTGGCGTCACGATAGGCAGGGGATTCTGGCGTCGGCGTTGCGGTGGGTTTGGCCGTGGCTTGAGTCGTCTGGGTAGCAGCAGGTTTGGAGGTTGCCTTCGCAGTGACGCTGCCAGGTTTTTGAGTTGACTTCGCCTGTCCAGGCTTTTGTGTTGGGTTGCTCGTGGCTTGTCCCACATTCGGAGAAACGACGACCGCTGCACTGGGAGATAAAGCCGGCGTTGGGGACATTTCAGATGACGGGCTTGCGCTTGATAACGGGCTGCTTGAAGGCGCCGAAGCTTGGTTGCTGCAACCTGCCAGGAGACAAAGCAACATACCAACCGCAAAGAGCTGTGTAATTCGTTTCATGGAACCCCTCCCTCTCTTTGATATATAATTACACAGCTCAGCTTTGTCAAGCGCAAGAAGAGAGGACGGAATATCCTTTTTTGGCTTCGTCCAGCGCGCGCTGTAAGATTTCAAACAATCGCTGTTCGGTGATTTCCGTATCCAGCCATTGGGTGACGCGAAAAGAATAGCAGCTGGTGGTACGGTTGATGGAATGGCTGCCAAGTACGGTGTTGAGATTCAAATCGTTGATCATATCCAGCTGTTCCCCTGTGGGCGGCGTCATAGGCCGTACAAGGCACATGACGATCAGGGGATGCATGGCCGAAAAACCGAATTGGATATGAAACCCGTCTTGATAAGTTACGAGCGTAGAATCATCGAAATCTTCAACATGCAGCGCTTTTGAAACCAGCTGGTAAGCGTGTTCAGCTAAAACTCGCCGGTTCCTTCGTTCGGCTAAGTAGGCGTCCGTGGTCAATGGACGATCACCCCCCAAATGCGTTTGCTTTCGCTATCGATGCCCAATATTTTAACGGTCACATTCGTACCGATGGGCGGACGTCCGCGGCGCGGAAACCGACAGAGGCAATCGACGCCGTCCAGGGAAACAAAGACGCCGGATGTGGTAATCATGCTGACGGTACCAATATATAGATCGTTTACTTTGTAGCGCGCGACAGAAGATAGAAACGATTCCTCGGCCGCGCGTTTGACGGATACAGTCATAGCAAGTGCTTCAGCATCGTCACGGGTAATGGTGAGGATTTGGACGAGTATTCGCTGCCCTACAACAAAATGGTCTTCGGCGTTGAGCCAGCGCTGATAGCTCAGTTCGGATAAAGGAACGAAAATTTCCAAACCAAACAGTTCGACAAAAATACCGGAACGGATGACCGAAACAACGCGTGCTTCCGCCAAATCGTTTTCTTGAATCTCGTATGCGCCGTCATGGTTTGTGCGCAGCAATTCGCGCTGGCGAATGGCCATGGCTTCTAACCGACTGCCGGCCGCGACGCCTGTTTCCACGTCGATGCCTGCTACCACATAATCGATTTCCGCGCCCAAACGCTTGGTAACAAGAGCGATTTGCATATGTTGGTTTTCCGGCGTCAACGGGATCATTTCTTCGGCCGGAATGATGACTTTATACGAGCCATGATACACGACTGCATACACAGAGCTGGCATCGCTGTTCAGTTCACGTCCCTGTACGATCCCCGACAGCACGCGCCCGCTCTTTTGGGATTCCACAAGATCAATCAATTCGCTGCGTTTTTGGTCACGGCTTGTTTGTACGCTGCGCGTTTGGTCGATGGGAATGATCCGCTGGCGGCGCTGCGCTTCGTTGGCAGAGACAGAGGCGCCGGTATATTCGAGGACGTCTGGAATGTTTTGTTCTGGCATGGGATTACCTCCTTAGAAAATCATTTTGTTGTGCCGGCTGATATAGATGAGTGACAGGCTTGCGCGGAGTAGGAGGAGGTGCAGCGGCAACATCCTGCTCGATCTCCGGAGGGGAAGGATACGTTTGAATGTCGCTGGGTACGAGAGATTGGCCGTCAGGGTGCTGGGTATAGTCATATTTTTTAAGACGGAGCAGATTACACCCGCGCAATGCCAAAAGCAGTTCGTCGTTTGGCAGCCGCAGAATTTCATCCGGCGTCAAAAGCGTGCGGTGCCCCACGGACTCGCTGAGCCGGTATTGCGGAACGACTTGCGTTATCGCTATGGACTGCCGCATGGTCATTTGCGATTGCACATCCACGGTCATTTCGCCGGACCGTTGACTGAAATATTCAGCGGTAAGCAAATCTGTGCATCCGAACAGCATCTGTATGTCAAGATTGCCGAGGATCTCAGCCCATTGATGATCGGGAAAACGGCTTTGGAGCTGGCCAAGGCTTTGTACGATGCAGCAAACACGGATGGCGCGTGCGCGCAGGACGCTTAACCGACTGGGCAACCGGGGGATGGGGTTGTCACCGATGTTGTTCAATTCCTCCAGCACAATATGGACGGGGACAGGACAACGTCCGGAGGATTGCTTGTCCGCAAACGTCACGAGATCCTGAAACAAAAGCGAAAAAAACAACGACGACAGAAACTGGAGATGAGGCCCTTGGTCGCTCAGAATGATGAAATACGCGCATTTTTCAGTGGCTGGGCTCGTCAAGTTTATATCGCTGGTGGAAATCAGGCGCTCCACCTCTTTGCTTTGCAGGGTTTGCAGCCGTGTACCCAATCCAATGACAATGCCGGACTTGACAGAATCGCTTGCTTGCGCAAATAGGTTGTAAGGCGCTTTGGCTGGGTGGGTGATGGGTAGCCGTTCAAACAAAGCAGTGAGCTGCGGCAAAGGCGTGTGCGTCAGAAGATGGTAGGCGGCAGACAATGTTTTGCGTGTATAATGGGGCGATTGATCCACATAAAGAATCAACGCGCGCAAGAGGTTTTGTTCGCCGTTGTCCCAAAACGGGTCTCCGTGTCCGTTCCCGGTGTTTGCGATGATGATATCCGTTAAAATTTGGGCGCGCAGGGTATCGCCGTCTAACCGTTCCATGCAATTCCAAGCGTCGCTATGGGTAGGATCAACAAGATTCAAAACCTTGACCGTATATCCGTTTTGACGGAAGGATTGGGCCAGGTCACGGTAATGCTCTCCTTTTGGGTCGGTGCATACCACGGATTCACCGCGCCGAATACACTGGAGCAAATAAGGGCGGACGAATCCCCGGCTCTTGCGTGTGCCGGACGCGCCAAATATCCCGATGTGTCTGTTGAACGGCGTATCGTCCGGCAGAACTACCAGGGAACGTCCTTCTGTTCCAAGGATAGTTCCTTCGGGCCGTTCGGGCGGGACGTTTTCAAGAAAAGCTTGCCGTTCGGATGCGTTCATCCATCCCGCCGTTCCATAGGTACCCTTTTCGCTGCGCGTAAAATTGCGCGCATCCACATCGCCGCCAAACCGCTTGCCAAACCAAAGACCCGCGCCGCACACGATGGCAGCGGTCAATAAGGTATATTGAAGGCCGGAGAGTGTGCAGGCGTACCGGTAGCATGCAAACGGGGAAAGCAGAATGGAAGGAACTGGCTCGGATGGAGAAATAAACGCTGCGTGTGCGTATTGCGCCAAAAGGCCGCCTAAATACGGGAACAAAAAAAGGAGCGCGATGGCTCCTAGAATCAAGCGTGTGCGTTTAGTCAAAAGCGCTCCTTTCCGAAAGGAAAAGAGCAAGGAATGATCCTTACTCTTTGGTGGATAAGGCCAGGTGCAACCAGTTTTGGCGCGAGTGAAACACGCGGGCGACCTGGATTTCTTTTTGTTTATCGTCAATGCGATAAAAAATAACGTAGGCGTCTACCACCAAATATCGGTACCCGGTCACCTCATACGTTTTCTCGCTCGGGAAAACAATGCCCAAATAAGGAAAATCCTTTAGCTGCAAAACGGCTTTTTCCAGCTTATCCAGCAGTTCGTTGGCCGCCGGTAGATTCTCCTGGGCGATATAAGAAAACGCCAAATCCAGGTCATCCACCGCCAGCGAGGTGTATCGTATCCCGTATTTACTCATGGCGCAGGCGCTCCCGCAGACGGCTGAACACTTCTTCATGGTCGTATAAATTCCGCTCAGCCATTTGCTTATCGGCCTTGGCCAGCTCGATTTGCAGGCGGTTCCATGCCTCCCGACGATAGTATGCTTCGGGCGACATGACGATAAGGTCGCTGACACCGTTGTTTGTAACGATCACAGGATCCATGGATTCATGGCAGTAATCGGAAAATTGTTTGTAGTCCTTACGAATGGCAGATGACGGTTGTATACGCGGCGCTTTGTCCATGTGCCATCCTCCTTTCCTCAAACTCTGTGTATAGTATAGCATTTGTTTCCTCCTTATATCAACAAAAGTATAAAATAATATCAAAAGTCTGATATTCCTTCATGAATTTGTTCCATGGGCAGCGCGCGTATGACAGCGTGGTTTTCCATGTACGATTGCACGAACGGTTGCTGCCAAGGATAGCAAATTACCTCATAGTTCAATTTTGGACCATAGAAAAGCGTTGCTTGCTTAAAGCGCAGCAGCCTTGCGATGTTGCCGTCCAGGTAAGAGAGGATATACCGATTTCCAGTTTGGGCGTCACACTCGATATGCGAATCGGTACAACGCATCTCAGGCGGAAATAGCAAAGACTGCAAACGCTCTTTTGCATGGGGAAGGCAGAGCAGACGAAGAAGGGAGATGCCGTTGCGGTCCAAAGGCACAAAATGAATGTTCGGATAGATGCTGTCAAATCGCTGCGTATCGGTCAGCATGAGACTGTCCGGCGATGCGCCGAACAGAACCGCGGAATCGGATGCCTGGCCGGTCATGGCATAGGAAACATCACGCAAGATTTGAAGCGCTTTGAACTCCCCCATCCCATTCCATTTCATTTTGGACTGGCGGGCATTGTACAGCGCAAAAGATTGAGTAGGCCCTAACAGCATCCCGGTCACACGGGTAAAGATGGTTTTATTCAATCCCGTAACATCCTGTTTGAGAAAGCGCGCAAGATAAAATGAGGGAGCAGTTACATACTGCTGTGCAGCACCGGTGAGCGGCGCTATAAGAGGAGGACGTATCTCAATGCCCGCCATCATACACATAGCGGCGGATTCCGCAATGCGGTGATTGCGTCCGATATGTTCAGGTCCCCCAGCAAACCGATGCTGATGCGTTACAGTGAGATAGGTTTGCAATGCATCAGGATACAAGCGCTGTAAGATCGGAAACGCGCTTCGGTGAAGGCGGATGGTTTTATACGCGCCATGTCCGCTCACGGATAAGACGCGACAGAAGACGGGAGGCGCCTTTGGCGGCTGAACCGTTTGCGGTTGTTGGAGTGAACGAACCAGCGTAGTCAATACGCGCCTGTTTCCAAGCAAAGAAAGCGAACGATAAGGGTACTCCCCTACAACGGTAAGCAGAGTAAGCAGGCGATGAAGATAGGTGTCAGGGCGAAGATAAAGCAAGGATAGCTCCTTTACTTGCGCCAGGTGATCGCTCTCTTTGGCGCAAAATATATAAGAGGAACGCGCAAAAACACTGGAGTGAGTGCGTTTGGCAGGTCAGAGGGAAGATGGCTTTTTTGAACCTCCGTTCTTTTCAAAAAGACATATCTTTCAACCATGCGACAAAGGACTTGCGCGGGATGACAAAAACGCGGGTACATTCCTTCTCCCCCATTTGAGAGCAATAAAAATGTGAGCATAGCAGAGGTGCGTCGTCGTACATGACGAACAGCGCAATGGCGTCCGAGACAGCGTTGAGCTCGATATTGTCATGGTCCCGGTATGCGCGTTCCGGCCGGTCGTATGGGTAGGTGTGAACAAAGCAGAGTACACAATCGGTAAACGTAGGCCGGTCGTGCTGCCTAAAATACAGAGCCAATGCATGGTACAGAGGCCGGCGCAGAAATTCAGAAGAGCCGTGTTCTTTACGGGGCAAAAGAACAGGCAGCGTAATGCAAAACCAAGGGGTATTGGAAACGGCAATCCCGTGTTCCTGTGTTGCCTGTGCAAGAACCTGTGTTTTTGCCGTTGGATGTCCTGTATAACAGGGCAACTCACGGGCGATGAGAGCCAGCCGTTCACAAGCGCTGCTAAAGTCAAACAAGCGCGCTGTATTTGTTGGGGCTGGTGTGATTTTCTGATATAGTCCGCAGACCCGCTGTAACTCAGAGCCTACTTGACGCAGTTGGTGGGCAAAGGACATCGGTGGAATCCCTCCTGGTATAGAAAGTGATATGGGATGGGGTGGGAGCGTAGGCAATCATATAAGGAACATCGTCCGGTACGGCAAGAGGGAGCTGCGCGATGTCCTCTATCACAAAAATGTATTTAAGCTGTTCGCTGGATTCCAACAGATAGACAAGGTGTTCGCTGCCGGGATGGATCACCATAATATCCACACCGAATTGATGAGAAAGAAAATGTATCTGAGCAGGGAATCGAGCCGGATAGTGCGCGTGCGGGTCGATCCCATCTAATCTTGACAGCACCCATCCTGCCCGCACAATATCTTCGTTGGGAATCACCGTAGTGGGGTCAATGGTAAGAATATTTTCCGCAACCTGATAGATAAATCCGTGTATGAGCAGGTTTTTCAGTATTTTGTCCTGTATGTTTTGCGGTTTGTAAGATAACCAGGTACGCACCAGTTCAATGGGCAGAGGCCCGTACTGTGATAACCATTGCACTACAAGCTGTTCGTCCGATAAAAGATGGATTGTTTTCATCCGCTTTCCTCCCGTTCCCGTTTCTTTTTCTCTAAAAGCGCCTTTAACTCCGTCCGGTCCGTTGTAATCAGTTCGTGTTCTTTTTTGCAGGCAATAATGGACAACGGCACCTTGCTTCCGGCTGTAATCAGCAACGCTTCGCCCCGTCCAAACTGTGTGATGCTGTGCGCTTCCATACTGCTCAGATTCAAAAGACGCTGGGCTTTGCGCGCTTCATCGGCTTCGAGGTTCAAAAGGATTTTGGTTTTGCTGGTATTCAGAATAACGCGGCCGGCATCACTATCGTAATCCGTCAGGTTTTGGCTGGGGGAGATAGCAGCACCGCTATAAGCACGGATTAGACGGTAAATATCCACGACAAAATCACTGGATTGCTTGGTGGCTGTGGAACCAATCAGCTGCCACAGTTCGTCGATGATAACGGCCTTGCGTTGCGTACAATCCTCTTTGATGCAATCCCAGACGAAATCCAATACGATGAGCATGGCCAAGGGTTGCAGCTTGCTGTTGCGCAAATCCGATAGGTCGAATACAGTGTAGGGGTTACCCAAATCCACATTGTCCTGTTGATTGAAATACTGAGCGCTGCCGTGGATAAAGCGGTTGAGAATGATGGCGATGCGCTCTGTCCTGGGATTGTCTTTGAGAATTTGATATAGATCCCCCAACACAGGCATCCGTTTTAGAACACATTTCGACACATCAGCATATATTGATTCGTTGTCGTACGTGATACCGAACTGGCGATAGACCTCCATCAGCGCCTCGTCTAAAAGCTGTTCTTCTTCGTTTTTCATGTCAGGGACAAGCAGGGAAAACCAGGCGAGCAATACCTGGATTTTTTTCGAGAGCAAACAATCTTCAGCGGCGTAATCCTCATCGAGCAGTTCCATATCGGGCTTGGCGGTTTTGCGAATCGCCATGATGTTGATGCCGATCTGACTGCTCAGTTTGATAAACGAACCATTGATATTTTTGCAGGCCCTTCGGTATTCGTGGCCTTTGACCGGCACAATGATAAAGCAACGGATGTTGCGCAGCCGCATCCTAAGTGCAAGAAGCTGCAAAAAGTAGGTTTTGCCTGCGCCGGTAGTGCCGCTTACAATGGCATTGGCGTTTTTATTGGCCGTTGTATTGAACAAATCAGGGATGCACATGGAATTGTTGAACCGATTGATCCCAAGGAAGATCCCCTCCTTTTCGTACAGCTCAAACGAGGTCAGCGGATAAAAGGCAGCGGCGCTGGAGGTTAAGACATTGCGCTGCGCTTTTTTCTGGAGCGGTAAAAAGTTGAGCAGCGGCAAAACGGTTTTGTATGCTTCCTCCTGTCGATAATGGCAGTCGCCTACCAATACATCCATGGCTTTTAATTGGTCAACAAGCTGGCTGCGTTTTTGGTCAAGCTCGTGATAAGTTGCTGCCGAGATGGTAATGAAAACGGAGACATAGAACAGATCCTCGTTGTGGTTGGCAATCCCGGACTTGATATAGTATCCGGCCTGGATGGCGCTGGCCAGTTCTTCATAGTCCGTGCTTGTATCCTGCATACTTTTCATTTTTGTACGGTTTAGTCGGATACGCTGGGCGACTTTATCCAAAACTCGGCTTCGCAGTTCACGCTGCAAGAACAGGTCAACGTCGACGCCTTCTCCTGCGTTGATCAGCGTGGAAAGCCATCCGCCCCGCACGCGGTTGGGGTATCCGTCTTTTCGTATGTAGAGAAAGCACATATAGGTGCCGTCCACAATCACGTACTGACGATGCGCCAAGTCCAAGCCGCGCGGGGCAACAAAATGCGCAAAAGGGATGTCGGGGACAGGATCTTTGCCGATGGTTTTCCCCTGTGCGATCATCGTATCCATGACAACACGTTCTACGCGCTGTTCCAGCGTTTCCGTCCGGCTGCTTTTTGGATTGAGATATTCATACAAAATTTCAGCCAGCTGTTTGTCCGCATCCTCTGGGATGATTACGGCATTGCCGCACTGTGCAAGGCAGGATTTGACGGTATGAGTTGCTGTTTCCAGTGCGGCGTATGCAGCGGCATAAGACGTATCCTGCCTGCCAATCGGTTCATACTCAAAAATGAAGAAAAAACGCCGGGATACGGCGTCGCGTGATTCCAAGCTTTGTATGAGCCGAACATATTCTCGGCCCAGGGCGATGCTTTCAGCGTCGGTTTGGCTTTTCAAATCTGCGTCCACAGACCTGATATATTCGCTGCCATTGGCTCTGCGCGATACCGATTTGATTTGTATGCGCACCGGCGCGATTTTCAATAAGCCGGCAAACGATTGAATGATATTGGTTTGCTCCTCTGCAGAACGCAGCGCAAAGTGGACGGGCTTGACTTCCAAGATACGGACGTACCGACCGCCGGACAGTTCAATCACACCGTTTCTGACCGCTTTGACGCCCAGCCAGCTTTGCACGCTTTCTCTGGGTTTTTGCTTTTTTGGGTTTTGAGGAACGCTGTTCCCCTTTTTCTTCTTCAACTTCAATGGCTTGAATCCTCTCGAAATGTAAGACGCGTTTGGCCTTTGCATACGCTGCCATGTGCAGCGCATATTGCAGCAAAGATTCCCCGCCTATGCCTATCAGCGCAAAAACGCCCAACGGAAGCAGGGTAACTGTCATGACAACGACCTTTAACGGCAAGGCAAGATGCAGCCATGCTAGTTCTGGATAGCCAATCAATAGGACAAGAACAGCCGCTTCCACAGTGTTGCGCACTTCGCACAGCCCGCCGAAAAGCCGTCCGCTGTCCGTGTAATTTGCAGGAACGGGATAAAAGCCGCTGTGGTCAAACTCTGACATGAAAAACACCTACTTATAAAAAGTTGCGATGGCGTAGTACCGGCCCTTGCGCAAAGCGGTTTGATGGTCCGTTTCAAAGACGTCCACACGGGCTATATCCGATTCGATCCCGCTGCCGCCTCTGTCTTCAACGGTATATACGACGCCATTGATACTCAGCTTTGTCCCAAATGGGTAGTGACTGGACATGGCAACCATGCCGGGCGCGGCCTGTTTTCCGCTTGCGGTCATGCCGTTGGCGTTTTTGCCGCAGCATTTGGTGCATGCGCAGTAATGCGTCACTTCTACACGCATCGTATAATCGACTTCGCCGGGCGCTTGCATCGTCGGTACATTGTCCGATTCCAAGTCGACGCCCACCAGCCTTCGATAATATCGGACGTAACCGGGGGCATTTAAAACGACACCACCGGCTGAACTGGAACAGTGCACCCACATTTGTTTGCCGCTGGAGGGATCGATACCTACATACATCAGAACGTGATTGACGCCCGGCTCGCTGGGCCGTGCCTTAAACCCCAGGTCACCGGGCCGTAACTCGCTTGCAGAAATTTCTACGGAATTGCTCCATTGATTGGCGCTGCCGGCGCCGATAGAAGGCAAACCGGTTGTCTTGTACACCCAATCGGTAAACCCGCTGCAATCCATCCCGTATGGCCGAAGCTGACCGGAACTGGCAGAGCCGGCTGATGTAACGAGTTTGGGCGTTCCCCATTCTTCGTTCCAGCCGGGACCGGATTTACCGCCCCAAAAGTAGGGCACTTTTCCGACCAACGACAGCGCGTTTTGTATCAGGGCTTTGCGCGTAGCACTGCACTGCAACCCGTTTAAGATTTGCAGTAGCTGTGCGTCGGTGATGGCGGGGACACTTCCAATATCTGCACCGCCATATAACGTCTTTTTTAAGGAATCGGACATGGTAGCGATGGCCTCGGCGTAGGTGGTGTTGGTATCGCTGTACATAGCGTCCGGCACAATGCCAAACGCTTGATAGACGACCGTTTCATCCAAGGGATGAATGGTGCATTCGACGTACCGTACAAGAGACGGATTTTTCGGTGTGGATTCGGAAGTGGGCTGCCTTGTCCCGACTTTCTCTTCGTAGGTGACCTGAAACATGTCGTCGCTTACAGATTTCAGTTTGGTTTGCATGTCTATTGCGGAAACATTGCGTTGCTCCATACTGGCCGAATAAGCCGACAGAACGGTGCAGACATCGTAGCTGGTGCTTGAATTGGCGTAATTGATCAGCGCGTCCATGGACATGTTGTAATCATACCCGCCTGTATCAATGATGTGTTCCACCTCGGCAAGCGCCGCGTCGTAGCCGTCCTGCACACAAGCGGCCACCACCTCGCTCATGGCGTCGGTTTCTTCATAAATATCGCCGGAACTGTTCCCGTTGAAAATGATAGCAGGCAGGGAGATGACGAGAATGACGGGGAACAACAAAGCCAGACAGACGCAGATCAACACCTTCATCAGCGTATGGCGTGCGCTCCAGGCCGTTGTAACAACAGCGCCCCACGGAACGACTGCCGCGCCTGCTGCGGCGCTGGCCTGAAACGCTGCCTTGGCGCGTATGGCACTTTGCGCGGCCTGCGCATAGTTGTCGTGTCCGTCTCCAACGATGGTTGTGTTTTTTTCTTCGGGCATGATGCACGCTCCTGAAAAAGAAACAGAGCGCGTTTGCGCTCTATTTTCGTTTGGGGGGTTGAATGGGTTGCAGCGGGTTCCTCTTTTCGGGGGAAGCAAATCGGGTGAGAACAGACCGATACCGAATTGTGGGTTTGGGTGTGGTTTTAAGCGTCCCATTTTCATAGAGAGGTTGTCCGTGATGGTCGGTCATGGGAACGTGGTCTATGGCAGGCGTTCCGTCAATGGCAAACCATTGATGCCCGGTGCTGTCCTCGTACACCTTATAATCGCCGCGCGGCGAGCCGTATTGAGAACAATCGTAGAATCTAGTGCCGCTGCCGTCCTGATGCAAGACTTCAAAAAAACCATCGGATTGCTGGGCAGGCGAAAGACTGGAAATGGCAGAAGCAGGAGAAAACCCGGGCATAAACGAATGAAATTGAGCAGCGTCAAACGCTTCCTCTCCATTCAATTCTGGGATAGATGCGTTGGGGCGTAGTGCATACCAGCCCACACCGTCAGCAGTTCGTATGGTATCGTGCGGGGCTGCTGGTTCATCATACAACGCGCTGTTATACCAAAGGCTTGTCCCGTTGTTAGAACTTGCTTCCAGCACACCATCATCAACGGTGCGCAGCGATGTATCCGTGATACCGGGAAAGGTGTCGGCAACCATGGAGCCAGATCCGTCAAAAGAAGGCACCGCATAAAATGCACCCATCCCTTCGCCGGACGCCATTTGATACCATTGGCTGCCATCTTCAGCAGTAACCAAAGAATACGGTGATGTAGGAACTTCAAACTGGTTGGTATCGAACAAGGAAAGAGCGGCGGTTTTCCCGTCCGCCGAAGAAGCGGTTGTTTGGATTCGCCCTCCTGTGATGGATGTATCGCGTAAAGAGTGTCCTTGCAGATGCGGCATATAGTTGCCAAGGCTTCTGTCCGCTATATCACCGGCAATGGTACCGGAAGTTGCGGGGGGACGGGCAGCAACAGAGGCAATCGAAGGACCGGACAGCACTGCGCCGTGGTTGGCGGCAACGGCGCCAAATGTACGCCCGACAAAACCAAGACCACCGCTGGCGGCAATGTTGGAACCACCGTCTACAACAGCGTCCCGTACAAAGGAATTGGGGGTAAACTTGGTGGAAAAACCGCCGGAAGGGGCAGGAGAAGGGGTGGGGCCTCCGCCAAATACGCTGCCGGCGTTACGCCCTCCTCCGCCCAGCCCTGAGAGCGCGCGGGAAGCCATCAGGATTTCCATGCCCATAGAACTGCCGGTTTGGGCGACGTTCAGGCCAAGGGAAGAAAGGTAGCTGTCAAAGCGCTGGGCGGTCTTCAGATAGGCCAGTGCGCAGAACAACCATAAGAAGATGTTGCCGCTGCCGGAGGTGAGCGCACCGCCGTTTGCCAGGAATTGGCCGACAGAAGATGCAAAGCCGCGAAGGAACCATACGTTTAATACGAGCAAGAGTAGTTGTGAACCAACCATCTTGCACCAGCTTCGGAATACGGATTGGGTGGCTTTGCTGCCGCCTGCGGCAAAGGCGAGCGGAGAGGTATAGCACATAACCCCAACAACGACGTACCGTTCTACGACTTCCAGCAGCAGCTTAAAATAATTCCATCCCAAGGAGACAAGCAGGATGATCATCAACAACAATCCAACGATTGTACTGGCGGCAGCTACGGTGGTAAGTCCGTTTGTTAGCGTGCTTTCAATCCCGGCAAAGGTAAAGGAAGCGTCTGCCCCTGAATCCATGAGTGCGAGATAAGGCGCTCGGGCAATGGATAGACAGATCTCAAAGATGGGTTTGGCGTAGGCAACCAAGACTGCAAACAGAGCGCTGCGGGCAACAAGCTGCCAAGGGTTTTCCGATTCGGAAATCGGGCCGCCGAAACTGCGGAATAGCTGCCATACGGTAATGAGGAACAAAAGCGCCCAAGCGGTGTACTGCAACACCGAAAAGGCGCTTTTGACAAAGGGGAAGTATTCTTCCATGGTGGTCATATCAGCGCCCAGGGCGCCGAGAAAAATGCCGCTGACGGCGTCCATCATGGAAGAAACGATGCCGCCGATCCATTCGGCAATGCCTTCAAAAATCCAATCCAGCATGCTGTATTACCCCGTATAATTGCCGCCTGCAATCAACGGTTGCAGATAGGCTACCGCAAAGCCAAGCGTGTTCAGGATGATCCAGGTAATGACAATGCGTTTTAGCCATTGTGTGGCTTCATCCACAGCGCGCTGGTTGCGGGAAACCATACGGACGATGAGCGCAATCGCGGCTGCGGTCACGCCTACGATGGTGGATATACCGACGATTTGGCCGTATACATCCCGCATGATGGAAGAAAACCGGCTCCAAATATCATCGGCCATTACAAGCTGTACGGATAAAATCAGCGCGGAAACCGCACTGACGATCATCCAATACCAACGCTTATCCCTTGTAGCTTGCATTTCATCTCCTCCTACACAAAAGACGCCGTATATCTCATCACGAGAGGATACGGCGTCTTGCCTATGCCCATCTTGGCACGGTATCAGTGTAACCTGTTTTCCCATGCATGTCGTTAGCAGATTTGTGCCAGATTTTTTACGCTTCATTCATGGCCTCTAAAAGCGCAACGGTATCCAATAGGATTTCAAGCTCACGAGAGGGGGCTGACCAAAGCCGTATGGAGATGAGATTGACCGCGCGTTTGCGAAGGCGATAGTATTGGCGGATCGACATATTCAGCCGTTCGATGATTTCCGCATAGCCCAGTTCTTCAGGCTGAAGGTAAGCGGTATAGATCACATCGTACAGCAATGGCCCGTCGCCCGGTTTTGTTTTCAGGATCGCAACGGCCTCATTGAGCCGGTCGATCAGTATCCTGGATTTTTGCAAAGAACGCAGCCGGCTTTCCAACCTGCGATTGCCCATATCCAGCTGGTCGTCAACCAAGGAAAGAATGTTGTCCACTTCCGCCAGAGGCTGGTCCAGCTCTGCTGTAATATTTGCAGGGAACGCCTTTAACTGCCAGCATATATTGCGGTAGTTCTTGAGGAGCAGCAGGGTGTTGTGGTATAGGTTATATTTTCGTTTTTGATTGTGTTTTTGAGCGGTTTCATCGGTGATTTCGGGATCTTTTAGCAAGCCACGGTCCACCAAATATTGAACGAACTTATTGGACTCGCATAAAATCATATGTTCCTGTTGTTCATAGTTTTTTGTTTCAGACATCTTATTCGCCTCGTATCATAATGGGATCTCGTACCGAGCTTGTACCACCAAATACACGCTTGCAGTCTAATAATCCAGATAGATCTATCCAGGAAGAAATATACGCGCGCGTATATAGACTGCGTGGTGCAACACGACTTTTGAGCCAAAAAAACATTTTGCCTACCACAGCGCCGAAAAGCCGGAGAAGGCGGTTGAGACGTAAATACGTTTTTTGGCCGGAAAGCGTATTCCGTCCGAGAATGAGTATTTTGCATACAAATCGCGAGATGGTTTTCCGGACAGAATGCGCATTTTCTGTTTGGCAATACATCATGTTGCAGACGACAGCCCCATAGGAACCGGGCAGCTTGAAAAGAAAAAAGGTGTCGGCATACTTTTTGAAAAAGCGCCACACCTTTGTACGTTCCCATCCCCACCGGTTGCCAAGAGATGCTAAGGTGAGAGCTGGGCCGGTATCGAACTGGACAAGTGGTACGATATTTGAGAGAGGGGAATCGGAATCCCGATAGATGGTATGGATCCAAAGATCAAGCCAGGCGTCGATCTCTTCAAAAACATAGCCGGCCTGAATCAAAGGCTGCGTAAGGGTACGGGGTACGCACAGGAATCCTTGTTCTCTTGCGTAAATGGGGATCCCTTGTGTGGGAACAGCGATGCGCTGTGTTTGCGATATATGGTAGGAAAGCCGTTTGGATTTTGGGTCGTACTCGTATTCGAGCAGGCCCCAATTTGATAGTTCTTCCAGCACCAAAAATGCCTGTTCACGGGAGGAAAGGCCCAAGATGCTTTTGAGTCCGACGATGCCGCCAACCCATTGGCCAAAGTGTACTTCGTTGATATATTGACAGTAGCGAGCTTGTCCGGGGCGGTAAGCAGCGCTGGCGTACAGCCGCATGAAGTTGCTTAACAAGCTGCGGCCAGCGGGTATTTGGGTACGCGGGAGCTTTACCCACGCATATCGTTCTAAACATTTCATACCATCAAACTCCTCTGGAATTGGAAAAGAAAAAGGCAGTCTGCGTATCAGACTGCCTTCCTTTTGGTGGAGCATAGCGGAGTCGAACCGCTGACCTCCTCGATGCGAACGAGGCGCACTACCAACTGTGCCAATGCCCCATATTGTTATGTTAAGTGCTATCCAGTTAAGTTTTCCTCATGGTGTAAAGCACGCCGGAAGGACTACCAACTGTGCCAATGCCCCATGCATGTCTATTATAATGAAAAGAAAGATTATGTCAAGAGGGAAATTGGCCATGCCCTAAACAAAGCTGTGCCACCTCTCTTCAAAAGAGAGCCATTGGCCGCCCTGTTCATAGGCTTGGTGAATCTTTGCTTGATGTTGTGGACATACATTGCGCCCGCCGTGTGTTTTGCTGTCTACAAAATGAATACAAAAATGTCCGGGATATCCGTTGCCCTCTATCCCGTTTCCGTGCGGCATACCGTTCATGGAGGCAGCGTAATACCTCCCCTCTAACCCTACCACGATGGCGCGGCGATCCCAACTATATGTACCGCCATAGAGTGCTGACAGGATCTGGGTATCCTGTTGCTGTTTTGGTACGACGTCCGCATGCAAGGAGCCGTAAATGCGCTGTACAAAAAAACGCTGTCCTGTCTCTACATCGATAACCTCAACGGTTGTGTTGTGGGGAAAAATCGTATCGGCTTGCTCCCAGGACAAAAAGCTGATTGGATTTTTCTCCATGATATCCTGATACTGCTCTATGAGCGCTTCCATTTGTACGGGTAGCTCGGCCAGGGGTGAAGCACCCTTAGCATTGGCTCTTACAGGAGAAGATAGGGCCAGCATTGTTGTAAAACATAAAAGGAAAGCAGTCAATACACGAAAAATAGACTGTCCATGGATCAGTTTTCTCATAGGCACCTCCAAAAGTAATAAAATATTAACATTTATTAAACTTTTTTGCAACAAATTGCCAGACATTGGCAGGTGCGAACCTTATTAAAGGACTAGCCATGATGAAAATCCTCTGAGTTCCCAGGGCGTATATGTTATAATAAAATCATAGGAGTGTGAAGGAATGAAAAAGGGAAAAAGCATCAAGGCCCTTGCGCTGGCGGCCATGGTCGCAGCATTGTATATTGCAGCTACGGGGTTATTTGCCCCCATAAGCTTTGGAGGCATACAGGTACGCGTTTCCGAGGCGCTTTGCGCTTTGGCACTATTCAGCCCTTGGATGGTGCCGGGGCTGACGGTGGGCTGTTTGTTGAGCAACCTGTTCTGGAGCCCGTTCGGAATCCTCGATATCACCCTTGGCACGTTGGCAACGTTTTTAGGGGCATTGGGGGTCGCTATCTTTGCAAAGAAAAACAGGGTGCTGGCGCTGTGTATGCCGGTCATCACCAATGCGCTTCTAGTGCCCATCGTGCTATCGATCTTTGCCGAGCAGGCCTATTGGCTTGGGTTGATTTATGTAGGCGTCGGCCAGGCAATTGCCTGCGTTGGCCTGGGATATCCGTTGGCAAAGGCGTTGGATAAAGTGAAATTTCTCAACGAAGGAATGTAAATAAAGAGAAAGGGAGTTTTCGCTATGAAATCGGATGTAGAAATCGCAAGGGAGCATGTGGCTCTGCCCCTAGAGGACATTGCGAATAGAGCAGGCCTTTTGCCAAAAGAGCTTTGCTACTACGGAAAAAACAAAGCAAAGATAGATCAGGAGGCCATAGAGCGGGTACAACAGAATGAGCCGGGGAAGCTGGTGCTGGTAACAGCGATCACGCCGACCCCTGCGGGGGAAGGTAAAACAACGGTTTCCATCGGTTTGGCTGACGGGCTGAATCTAAAAGGCGTTAAAACAATGTTAGCGCTGCGCGAGCCGTCCCTCGGCCCTGTATTTGGCGTCAAAGGCGGGGCCACGGGCGGCGGCATGGCGCAGATTGTGCCGATGGATGAGATCAATCTGCATTTTACCGGCGATCTGCACGCCATCGGGGTGGCCAATAATCTATTGGCAGCCATGGTGGACAATCATATTTTCCAAGGGAATGAAAAGCATATCAAGCGTGTGACCTGGAAACGCTGCATGGATATGAACGATAGGCAGCTTCGTGTGATCCAAAGTGGCCTCGGCGGTAGCAAGGACGGCGTGCCCAGAGAAGATGGCTTTGATATTACAGCGGCCAGCGAGGTCATGGCGACGCTTTGCCTGGCCAGCGATTTGGAGGATCTGACGCGGCGGCTAGGCAATTTGATTGTGGGATATGACGAGGAGGATCATCCTGTTACGGCCAAGGATTTGCATGCAGAGGGGGCGATGGCTGCGCTTTTGAAAGAGGCAATGCAGCCCAATCTGGTGCAGAGCCTGGGCGGTACGCCGGCCCTGGTGCATGGCGGACCGTTTGCCAACATCGCGCATGGCTGCAATACAGTAGCGGCGACAAACCTGGCGCGCAGGCTGGCGGACGTCACTGTGACGGAGGCGGGCTTTGGCGCGGACCTAGGGGCGGAAAAGTTTTTGGATATCAAATGCCGCAAAGCGGGTATTTGGCCGGATGCTTGCGTCGTTGTTGCTACGGTACGCGCTTTGAAATTCCACGGCGGTGTGGCCAAGGACGATCTCAATATCCCGAATGTACAGGCGCTGCGCCAGGGCCTTTGCAACCTGCAGGCGCATGTAGAAAACATGGCGCAGAAATTCCAGCTGCCTACGGTGGTGGCGCTCAACCGCTTTGTATCGGATAGCGATGAGGAACTGGAAACCGTGCTGTCCTTCTGTGAAAACGAACTGGGCGTCAAAGCGGTACTGACAGAGGTATGGGCCAAAGGCGGCCAGGGCGCGCTGGCGCTGGCGGATGCTGTATTGCAGGCGATGGAAACGCCCAACAACGGCCCGCATTTCCTCTATGACCAAATACAGAGCATAGAGGAAAAAATACGGACGATCGCTACCAAGATCTATGGAGCAAAGGATGTTTCCTTTACCGACCAAGCGAAAGAGCAAATGCGTAGCCTTACGGAAAATGGCTTTGGCAAAACGCCTGTGTGCATGGCTAAGACACAAATGTCTCTTTCCGATGATGCAAAGAAAAAGGGACGGCCGCAGGACTTTGTATTGACCGTGCGCAGCATGAAAGTATCCGCTGGGGCAGGCTTTATCGTCGCCTTGACGGGGCAGATGATGACAATGCCGGGGTTGCCGAAAAAACCAGCGGCGGAAAACATTTGTATCAATGAACAGGGACAGATAGACGGTATCTTTTGATGCAATCAAAAAGCCGTGGCATTGCCACGGCTTTTTTCATTCAAAAAACACGATTGGGTTTGGCATATTGGCATTGCCGGCATACAACTCAGCGGCCCACGCGCATATCCTGGATGCTGCGGTGTTCTAAGGATACATCCTTAAAATGCATAATACCGCCTTCGCCTGCAGGGGATTGCGCCACAAAACCGACCTTGACCGTTTCACGCATCGGTAGATTGAAAAGGCGCATCATATAGAAGTGCTCTCCATCCAGCGAATAGTGGATGGCAAAGGTATTTCCCTTGCGCGCATATTGCAGGGTAATGGCTTCTTGTTCTATGATGTTTTGCCCATTGGCGTCATCGGATAAGCCGTTGGTGACCACGCTTACGGCGGTATGCGAACCGAAATATGTTTGCTCAAAGCATGCCTTGGCCCACAAGGTCGGCGTATCCATGACCATCAATGTACAAGCATCCCCTGCCGCAATGAAATCATGCCACACCGTAGCGCGCAGGACAAAATCGCCCGTGACTTCCGTATAAAAGAACGGCGCATTTTCACAGATGAGCTTATCCTCCGTAGGATCTCTGAAAAAATCAGAATGCGGAGGAGCAGCAATGGAAAACCCGTTTTCTTCTGGCGTTAGCGTTCCTGGGTTCATCCAGGTAAATTCTTCATTTAAAAACTTTGGCATTTTTCACATACCCCCTTCTGGTATTTTTATCAAATGGAGCTTATTCTCCAATTTCAAGACTCAAGCATTCCCAACGCTCCATCGCTTGATCCAGCTGCTGCTTTTGCGCATCTATCGTATCGGTAACCTCCATCATTTTCTGATAATCTGATGCAAGAGACGGATCGGAAAGCTGCTGCTCACTTTGGGCAATGGCCTCTTCCAGCTTAGAGATTTCATCTTCACATTTACGAAGCTGTGCCTTTAGCCTGCGAAGCTGAATGGAGGATTCACGTTGCTGCTTGCTTTGCGTAACGACGGCAGCTTTTGGCGCTTTCTCCGTGCTCGGCTGTGCCAGCTGGGCCCATTGCTCTGCATTTCGCAGATAATCATCATAATTGCCCAGGCTTTCGCGCAATCCATCCGGCGTGAAGGCGAGGATTCTCGTTGCCAATCGGTTGGCCAAATACCGGTCATGCGTTATGGCAAACAGCGTGCCTTCATAGCCCTCCAGGGCATTTTCCAACGCTTCCCGCGAATCGGCGTCCAGGTGGTTTGTCGGCTCATCCAAAAGCAAGAAATTTGATTCCGAGAGCATGAGTTTTAATAGCTCGATCCGAGCCTTTTCACCGCCGGAGAGCGTGGCAATCGGTTTGAAAACATCATCACCCCGAAATAAAAACATCGCCAGTGCGCTGCGCGCTTGGGTATCGTTCATATGCGGATATGCATTTTGGATCTCCTCCAGGGCTGTTGCCTGGGGGGATAGCCCGCTTTGTGTCTGGTCATAATAGCCGGGCCGTACATTGGCGCCATACTGCACCAAACCAACGTCCGGCTTAATTTTTTTCATCAAAATGCGGAACAGCGTGGTTTTGCCGCAGCCATTTGGCCCCAGCAAAAATACTCGCTCTCCTTTCCGGATATGCAGAGATACATCGGTGAACAGCGGTTTGTTGTAGGCTTTGGACAGGTGCTCGGCTATGAGCACATCCTGTCCGCTAGCCTGCGCAACGGACAACGAAAAACCAAGCGTTGGGGCAATAGGTGTGGGTGCTTTAACGCTATCCTTCAATTTTGCCAGCTGCTTTTCTTTGCTTTCCGCCGTTCGGATGGATTTTTCACGATTCCAGCGACGCAGCTGGGTGATCATGTTCTCCATGCGCTGTATTTCTCTTTGTGCATTTTTATAATGACGCTCTTCTTCTATGCGTTGCTGTTCGCGTTTTTGGTAAAACTGAGAGTAGTTGCCCGCATAGCGTTTCACGCTGCCGTGCTCCAGCGACAGGATCGACGTACAGATCTTATCCAAAAAATAACGGTCATGGGAAACGACCAAAAGCGCACCCGGATATGTTTGCAAAAAGCTTTCCAGCCATTCTACGCTTTGGATGTCCAAGTGGTTGGTTGGTTCGTCCAAAAGCAGGAGATCCGCGCCAGAGAGCAACAGTTTGCACATTTGCACTTTGCTTTGCTGGCCGCCAGAAAGCGCTTTCATTGGCAAAGACAGATCGCTTTGTGAAAACCCCATGCCAAGCAGCATGCTGCGGGTACGGGCCCGATAGGTAAGCCCGCCGTTTTGCTGATAGCGTTCCAACAAAGCGTTTTGCTTTTTCACAAGCTGATCCAGATCCCCGGTTTGGCGTTCAATTTGATGGTTGAGTTGCTCTAACGCAGCTTCGTCTGCCATCAACGGAGAAAATAAGGACAGCGTTTCCTCATAAACGGATCTTTCCTCTTCAAAAGCCGCATGCTGTTCCATATAGCCAATTTTGGTATTTTTATCCAGAGAAATATGGCCGCTGTTCGCTTGCTCTTGCCCGGCCAACAGCCGAAACAGCGTGGTTTTGCCCGTACCATTTGCCCCAACTAGGCCAGTACGGCTTTTGGCCTGCAACTCAAAATTGACAGAGGAAAACAAGACTCTGTCGCCATACGATTTTGCAATGTTGTAAGCTGCCAAAAGCGCCATAAAAGTCCCTCGTTTACGTACAAAATTAACATACCAAGCATACATGATTTTCCAGTTGTTTTCAACTGTACAGCACCTTGGCGGATTTTGCCAGAGACAAAATCCTTATGCTGCGCATACTATCATTGACCACGGATTAGGACGAGGAGGTGCAAAGCATGTTTGAACACAAAACCATCATCGATTGTAGCGTAGACAGCTGCCGTTTCAACGAGCAGTGCAAGGAATGTACGCTGGATAGCATCAGCATTGGCTGCAAACAGGACGGAAGCGCAGAACATACCCTCTGCTGCAGCTATAAAGCAAAATAACCAACGTATCCCCATTGCTTGCAACAGCATACGCTGCAAGCACAACGCACAGGGCGTATGCGCGGCACCCTTGGTATCGGTCATCCAACAGGGGCGCGGAAAAAACAATACCCGATGTCATTCATTTAGTCCCGCGGAAACCGGCCAGGAAAATGCCTGCAAGGCCCGGCATCAAGACCAGCGGATTTCTTCAAAGGAGGATTCGGCCATGAAGGATTTTGTCAGACAGCCGCCCCAGAGAAACAGTCCGGTCAAATGTACGGCAGTGGATTGCAAATACAACGTTTGCTTTCGTTGTCGGTATCCGGCCGCCTTACAATTTCAGCGTGTGATCGGCGCTTGGGAAGCACCGATCTGCAAATGGTATGGCAGCCTGTAAGAAAATACCCTTCCTCCATCCGGGGGAAGGGTATTTTTTATACGGCACAAAATATGGCGAATGAAGGAAAATAGGGAATCGGGTCAAAAAAACGCGGAAAAACACAAAAAATATTAAAAAAACTTTGCGATTTTAAGTCAAAATTTGACACTTTTGTACCATAGGGCTTATAATTTCTCTACATTCAAATGGGATGGGAGGGCTTAGATGCCTAGGCGCAGACGAAAAAGCCGATTGCGCAAACGAGACTTCATGGTTTTCAGTGGAGAGCAGACATCCTCCATCTTGAAAACGAATAAGGACTTTGGGATGTCTCGGCGCAGAGGGCTTTTGGCAAAGGCAAAGCGAACGATCAGGCGTGCAGCGCATGCGGTTGCGTCTGTTTTAGCGCTGCCTTTTATCGGCATATATGCCTTGGCCCAGTGGGTATGGAATGCCCTCTGCAAGACGAGGAAGAATAGAGGACGGGCAGTGACGCCAAAGCCGCCGGCACAAAGCGCGAAGGTGGTAAATGCCGGGCCGGCACGGCAGGAGGCAGTGGAAGCCGCGAAACCCTCTGTCGTGATGGCTGCTGTAGCACCGCTGCCCAAAAAGCAAAAGCCTTTGGTATATCGGCCGCAGCCGGATCAGTCTGAGCCGAAATATAAAGGAAAGATTATAGATTTTAACCGAAAAAAGCAAAAGGCGAAGAAAGAGCAGATTGCCGAATCGGGAGCGAAAAAAATATAAAACAGCAGAAAAACCTTAGTGGGCCAAAGCCGTTAGAAGAAAAAGTGACTGTTTCTGCACAGACAATGGAAAAACGCAGCGGCTGGAAAAAACGGCTGGCAGTGGGCATACTGGGCTGTTTGGTATGCGCAGCACTGGGTTGGGGCGGTTGGTACTATTTTGAAGGCAGGTATGTATATCTGTCCGTAGATGACAATGGTATGGTCACACAGATTCGCACTGCCACGCCAAATGTAGAGGAAATGCTGGCAGAAGCGGGTATTGTGCTGGAAGCAGACGACGTAATCGACACACCGCTGGAGACAGAGCTGGCGGACGAAATGGCCGTACATATCATTCGTGCCAAAACCATAACCATCGATACGGGGGATGGCAAACAGGTGCAGACAAAGCTTGCGCAGGGAACCTTGCAGCAAGCCTTGGAAAAGGCGGGCGTATCGCTGGGCGCAGATGACTTGATCGATACGCCGTTGGATACCGAGATCACAGAGGATATGTCTGTGGCCATTACCCGGGCCAAGGAGATTCGCATTTTGGCCAAGGCAGGCGATACTACTGTCATGCTGGCCAAGGGTACGGTAAAGGACGCGCTGGATAAATCCGGCTTGGAATATGATACCGAGGACGAAATTTCGCCGTCTTTGGATACTGAGATCAGGGATGGAATGACGGTTTCGTTGGTACGGTTGGCGATCCGTACAGAAACGCGCACGGAAAAAATAGCGTTTGAGACGGTGGAGAAAAAGAGCAACCGGGTAGAGCGCGGGGAAACAGAGATTTCACAAAAGGGCGAACAGGGTGTGCGCACCATCAAGGAAAAGGTCGTGTATAAAGACGGCAAGGAAGTAAAACGTGTGGAGACCTCCAACGAAGTAACAAAAGAGCCCGTCAACAAGGTGGTGCTGATCGGTACCGGGCCGCCGATGAATCCTGCAGTAAAGGGCCTACCGGAAACGCCGACCAGCAGCATGGTGATCCGGAAGGTAACGGTAGACCAGATCACGGCCTATACCCATACCGGCCGCCGCACTGCTACGGGCAAGTGGCCGAAGGTAGGCATGTGTGCTGTGAATCCAAGAATCTTTGGATATGGCACGATGTTTTATGTGCCGGGCTACGGGTATGCCGTGGCCGAGGACACTGGCGCCAATGATTCTTCGTTGGTATCCATTGATCTATTTATGGATACCAAGGAGGACTGCCTACGCTGGGGGCGCAAACGCAATGTAACGGTGACAATCTGCCGCCGTCCATAGAAAGGGAGACAGCATGGAACTGCAATACGATGGGGCCAGCCGTGCACAGCTGAGAGAGGCGCTGGAGGCGTATGGCCTTGCGCCAAACAAAGGGCTGGGCCAAAACTTTTTATGCGATCAGAGGGCGTGCGACGCCATTGTGAGCGCAGCCGGAGACTTATCCCAATGCCATGTGCTGGAAATTGGGCCGGGGCCGGGCGCGCTGACGGTACGGCTGATTCAAAAGGCCAAGCGAGTCACGGCGTTGGAGCTGGATGCGGGCATGTGCCGGCTTTTGGAGGGGAAGATCCATGCGGATACATTTACTCTGGTGCATGGGGATGCGCTCAAGGAAGATTTAGCGGCCTTGGTGCCCTGTGGCCCTGCGGCGGTGGTG
>OGPJ01000414.1_pt1 | contig 34762 bp, 36 predicted proteins | sample 1552831 | NCBI WGS metagenome assembly OGPJ01 (sample SAMEA2579914, study PRJEB22360) | human gut metagenome | biome: human gut; feature: human-associated habitat; material: faeces | place: Denmark | collected 2008/2010
ATCGCAGTATATACAAAAGAAAAAAGCAGTTATCTTTTTAGATAACTGCTTGATTCTCAAGTGATCCGCTTGGGGCCCGAACTATAAGTTTTATCCAGCTGATAATCAAGTATTTATCAAATAGTTCTAATCTTAGTCCACCTATTTCGTCTGAAATTGGCTTCTATGTTTTACACAAATAGAACTCTTGTTTTTATATGCCAAAGATACGATTTTTCTTTGGAACTTCAACCATGATGAACCGAAAAATCGTATCCTTGAATCTTTCTTTCACTTCGTATTGCAATGGATTTTCTATTTAAAAGCTTCTTGCCTGTTTCTCTCCAGAAGCTCCTCTATATCGGATTCCCGGTACAGAATCTTGCCTCCTATCTGGTAGTAAGGCACAAGTCCATTGTTCCTGTACTCCTGTAAGGTTCTTCTTGACAGTTTCAGATATTGGCTTAATTCTGCATCAGTCATATACCGTTGTCCGTTCAACAGGGGTCGTTTCTCTTTAAGAGCTGATTCCAGTGCAACTAAAGTTTCTTTTAGCCTTTGGTAGAACTGAACGATGCGTTCATTGTCTCCGGTGATTAACTTGCTCATCTTTTTACGCAGTGTTTATCTATATACTTTTGGATATCTTCTCGCTTGTAATAAACTTTCCGTTCCAGCTGGGTATATGCGATTTGTCCGGTGTCTCTCAGATTTTGCAGTGTCCGGAGAGATACGTTCAATATCAGACATGCCTCTTGGTTATCAATCCATTCACCGATGGTTTTCGGGGACGTGTTTTCCAGCAGACGGTCAATCCTGTCCAGAAATTGATTCAATTCCCGGATACTCTTCTCGTAAGCATTTGCTTCCATACCTATGATTTCCATATAAAACGATTTTTGGGGTTTGATACAAATGTAACAATTCATTGCAGCTGATGCAAACCTGCGTCATCAGATGGCATCAGGTGTCTTAAGATGTCAGGCAGGCTGTAAACTGGTTTACAGAAAGTGTTTACAAGGTTTACACTTTTCCTTTACACCCGGATTCCTGTTCTAAATTGTATTTCATTGATTTTCAGCAATATGGTTTTAAAAGCGGATAATATCGTCCGTATTGGCACGAGATTTTCACATATAAGGGTATATACTCTTCAAGTGCGCACAACGAGGGTATCGATTTATTCACTTTTAAACGCATGGATTATGTCATACATTGATAATGAGATACTCGAAAGACTGATCGGGACAATGGTGGAAGGTTTTGCCCGTATTGAGAAAAAACTGGATCAGATGAACCGTCTGAAGGAATGCATGAACGGTGACAGACTGCTGGACAACGTGGATCTGGCTGAACTGCTGGGTGTGTCGCAGCGTACACTGGCCCGTTACCGGAAGGAGGGCAAGATCAAATATTATTCCGTGGAGAAGAACGGAAAATCCTTCTATCTGGCCTCTGAAATACAGGAATTCCTGCTCCTTCGCGGCAAGAGGACATAACTGAAGCATCCGAAAGTTTCAGACAGTTGCCCCCGGACCAGGATGACTGAACATTCAACTAATTCAATGGAAAGCCAGTCCTGTCTGGGGCTTCATACCGGAATCCCTGTTGTCTTCAACGTGTCCAGGTTCACATAGGCACCCCGATAGGCAGTTTTCCCTTCCTTGAACATCTTCCATAACAGATTGCAGCCGATGTGTGCCAGTGTAGAATTGATGAACAGGTCCTGCTTGCCGAGTGCTTCCGCCAGGGAACAGCTGGGACCGGAATCCACCTCACGTACCTGTGAATAGTCCACCTCTTCCGTAATGACATTCATCCTGGGAACGGGTATGTATTTCTGGGAAGAAGGCTGGACAATCTTATCCCGCAGTGTGCCTACAAGCACCTGTCCCTTTGTCTGGCTGTTTCCGAAGTCCATCCAGTACAGGGGAGTCCGGTGATCGACAGGTCCCTTTCCGCTGAGGCCTTTCAGGAACTTCCACAGAGCCAGCCGGGAGCGTACATTGTCGGTGCAGGTGATGAACAGGTTGGCCGTTTCCATTTCCTCCTTCTGCCGGACATCCGGATAGCGTTTTGCTTCTGCCGACCAGCTATAGCCGAAGAAATGGTTGATGCGGGTGACCAGGGCCGTTGCCTTGTTCAGTCCCAGTTCCGTCTCGCTGAAAAGCTGGCGCCCGATGTTGGCTGTACTCACTGTATCCGGATCGAATACAGTCACATGCAGTCCCGGATGCCCCAATGCCCGGAGCGCCATGCTCATGCGTGCCAGGTTGGTGATGACCTGCGAGCCGGTCCCTCCCGCTCCGATGACGAAGACGGTGACCGGATGGTGGGGATTCAGCAGGTAGTTTTCTGTAAAATGTACTTTTTTCATGGCAGGATATCTTTTAGCTGTTTGTTGAACGGTCTCAGTTCGTTCATGTCAAAAGGTTGGTTTCTCGCATTTTCTGTCACCGTGACCAGATTCGACACGGTAGGATTTTGTCTGCCGCCCAGATGGACGAATTCCGTCAGCCAGAACCGTTTCTCCCAATATACCATCAGGGAAAGAAAGGACGGGTTCTGCGGCTTTTCCAACGAACAGGAACCCAGACATACGCTGGAACCCGTCACATTGAAGAAAGGGGCCAGGTACAGAGGTGTCTTTCCGGTCGGCTTCTTTCCCTTGAAGGCATAGACGTCCATCCGCTCGCTGCGGATGTGGTAGATGATGCCCGGCACATGGAACACACCGTCCGGGATGTTCAGCTGCTTGTGGAAGAACATCTGCCTTTTGCCCGGCGGGTTGTACCAGATGTATTCCTCCTGTCCTTTTCTCGGATTGCAGGCCAGCAGGTTATCGGGAAGGACGCCTGCCGGTATTCCGCTCATTTCTTCCGTATAGGATTCCATCAGGGCGTTCATGAACTCGTAGGTGACCGGCATCCCGGCCCCCATCTGTCCGTTTTTGTGGATGGGACGGAGTTCCAAGAAATATTCCGTACTGTTTGTTCTACATTCGTCACACCGATAGGCAATGAGAGCCGCTTTCGGTGTGAGGATGCGTTGTATCTTTTGAGTCAGTTCATTCATGATTCAGTCATTTAGTCGGTTGGCAATATAATCCATGAAACGGGAAAGCCACTTTGCGAAGCGTTCCGGAAAATCGTCCGGTGGAAGCGGCTTTTCAGTTTGGGGTGTGATCAGCAGACCGGATACCGGAGTGAGACAGTAGGTCTCCTGGCTGTCCGAGGTGAAATAGCTTTCCAGCTCATCCGTCAGTTCGTCCTCATTGGAATAGGTCAGCAGAATCTGGTATTCCATCGGAATCGGCATGAAGTCCGGCTCTTCCTCGCTGTGCCAGTCGTATTCATAGTCCATGATGCACGGACTGGAAGCTGCGATGAAAGGCAGGCCTTCCCGGATCAGTTCCAGCAACCCGCCCTCTGCTTTCGTGGCCGGGACATACTGCCGTACCTGTTCTTCGAGGTTGCGGCAGAAAGCACGGGACCGCATCCGCTTCAGGCACCGGCTGATCTTCCCTTCGCTGTAGGAACGGAAAATCCGATTCTTTTCCCGCTGTCGTTTCAGCTCGTCCCGGTCCATCATCTCTTCCAGATAGCAGTCCAGACCACATTCGGCCATTTCAAAATAGGGTGTATCCGTAATGTCCTGCATCCGGTGGTGACGGATGAAGCGTCTGATGAATTCCAGCACAATCCTTTTCAGTGTCCCGTGCAGCTTTTCCGTAAAGTCCACCGGCAGCCAGAACAGGGTATAGTCCGGCCAGGAATGGTACCGGTAGATGCAGAACCGGAGCTGTCCCTTCCGTACCTCCAGATTGACATGGTCGGTCAGGGAAGCATCCAGCACCTGGTACAGCCGGCAGATTTTTTCCCTCGGGGAAGCTTTCGACGGCGGAGTGTATGGCAGCTCCATTTCCAGGAGCTGCACATAGTTCAATGCTGAACGGTAGAGATAGTCAAAGCTCTCTTCCGTGGTCAGGTTTACTCTTCCGCGGTAGGTTTCCGTATACAGGTCCGGAGCGATGGGCTGCAGTGTCCTGTTCAGAAAACCGTAAGGCTTCCGGCGGGCGGGAGCTTTCTGCGTCCGGACTGTCTGATGCCCCGGCTTATGTCCGCCTTTCCCAGTTCCGACAGGATAAGGGAAGCGAGATTCTGCATGGCCTGCGCTGTAAGTGGTGTACATGGTCGTATGTTTTTGGATGGTTTCGTTTTCATGGCTTATCCCTTTACTCCGATGGTGGTCTTGAATTCATAGACCGCCCGATCGTCCTCAATTTCCGGTCCGTGTACCGATGCGGTGGTCAGTTCCGGATAGTTCATGGAATAGAAATCCATCACTTCCGCCGGTGACAGGTTGCTGTCCGGATCATCCAGCAGCAGTTCGTTGCCGTTCTTTTTCATCTTGAACACTCTGTTCATTCCTTTAATTTCAAGTGCCATATCCTTTATCGTTTTATGTTAGACATTTGTTCAGCAATACACCATTTCAGCCTGCTGTGCCTGGTCTCTCATCCTGTATTCTTCCGGAAAATCCAGGTATTCCGCATAGGGGTCTTCCCTGAGCTGTTCCCGGTCATCCTCCTCTTCGGGGTCAAAACCGAAACTGTCAAAAGACTGCTGCCCATTGGCATACGGGTAATTCTCTCCGGCGAAACTGGTTTCAGGCGTAACCGGTTGCAGACCGTTTGCACGGGGCTGGCTGGTCATGCCCGGCTGCCGGCTCACGCCATGCTGCCCCGCTGCCGGATGGGGCTGTTGGGGAGGAAACATTGCGGGCTGAAGCGTCGGTTGTCTGAAACCGCTTCTGTCCGTTGTCCGTACGGCCGGCTGGGACGGTTCCGGCTGGTTATAGACTGTAGAGGAAACAGCCTGTTGGGGAGCCGACTGTGGAACAGGTTGTGGAGCAGCCGGTTGCATTCCATTTTCCGGCTGGCTTGTCCGGGTTGCCGCCGGTTGCGCTTCCGGTGACATTCCCGCAAACAGGCTGCCTTCATCCGCCTTTTTCTGTACCTCTTTCATCCGGCTGTCGATTTCGCCCTGCTTCTCACCGGGAGCCAGTGCCCGGGCCTGCCGGAGCCAGGTAAGCGTTTCCTGGTATCTGGCGTTCTTGAAGGCATCGTCCGCCTTGGCCAGCAGTTTCTCCATCTTTTCCCGCTTTTCACGGGCTTCCTTGCTTTCCGCAGGCGCACTGCCCTTGCCGTTTTTACCGCTTGCCGCAGCCTGGGCTGCCTGCTTCTCAAAATTCTCTGCATTGACCAGCAGCCCCTGCACCTTCTGCAAGGGCTGCATGATGGCCTGCAGGAAAGCGCTGTCCAGTTCGTACGGATTCCCGCTCAGCACCAGCGGTACCATTTTCTGCTGGACCTCCTCTTTCAGGCTGTTCCGTCTCGGCATGACAGCCACACTCAGTTTATCCTCCACTTTGCGGATGTGGATGCTCAGGTCTGTACCCGGAGTCATCATCTGATAAATCGTTTGAAAAAACATACTGTAAAATTGTTTAGAAATTATACATAGGTTTCCTTGAAGAACTCTCTCAGAACGGCTTCCCGGTCCGGACGGCTGGCGATGTCGCGCAGTCCTTCCAGGTAATAGCCGATGCTTTTGGGTTCATCCACTGAACGTGGAATACGTCTTTTGACCGGTCTGCTGCTGTCATTTTGGGGCCAGAGAGCCGGAGCAGCCGGAGCCTGCGGGGTGAATCGGATCGTTTCCATACTTGCATAGATTGAATGTTAATGAAAAAGCAGCCCGAGCACAGCCAGGACTGCCATGAATTTAACCACCAGGAACAGGAGGCTGAACAGCAGGTCCATGAGACCTCCCGTCAGCAACAGCAGGGCGATCAGTCCGATAGGGACAATCCCCTTGTTGGCCAGCAGGCAGATCCCGGTTATCAGGAACAGCGTCACGGCCTGTTTGCCTGTCTTTTCGATACGTGCTACTTTCATCGTTTTTCTTTTAAAATGAATAATCCCATCGGGATGTGTTTTCCCGATTTTATAGGCCCCTGCCTTTTGGATTGCCGTTTTGCGCAAGGCCCGGACGGAAAAAATACCGGAGCAGAGCGAGGATGATTTTTTCCGTCCGGCCAGCCCGCAGGGCCGCCTTGCAGCAAAAGATCCGGCAATCCAATACCTTTGCCGCCTAAAAGCGGAAAAACAGCGCTGCTTTCAGACACAAAAAATGCAGACCCTTTCAGGCCTGCATTCCCGTTCCTTTTCGGAACTTTATTCTCCGGAAGGCGCATAGGTTTGGAAGATGTCGTCCACCAGCAGGGTGGCCAGGCTTCTTACCCGTTCCAGGAAGCCGGATTTTTCCTCCTGCCCCGTTTCCACTCCTGCCAGCAGGGCTTCCCAGTCCCTTGTCAGTTCCGTATCCGCAATCTTCTTGCCGCGGATGGTCTCGTAGGTGAACATGCCCTTTGGGGTCGGTACAATGTATTTCCCCGCATAGCGGATGTAGTTGCGGTTCAGCAAGGTCCGGATGATGGAAGTACGGGATGCCACCGTGCCCAGTCCCTTGTTTTCCATGTACTCCACCAGTTCGGCATCGGTGAACGGATGAACCGGAAGGTCTCTTTTCCGGATCAGGTTGCAGCTGCAGACATCCGGTGTCTCCCCCTCTTCCAGCATCGGCAGTCCGTCGGGGTTTTCCGGTACGGGCAAGACACCGGGGCGCTGGAATAGGGCGTGCCAGCCTTCTTCCAGGATACGGACACCGGTGGTCTGAAAGACCTGTGCGGCACATACTGCCTTGACAAAGGTTGTCTCTGTCCGGCAGGAAGGCAGGAAAGCCTCCAGCATTCGGCCTGCAATCATCCGGTATACCTCCTGTTCCTTGTGAGTGAGACCTTCCGGACGAATGCCGGTAACGGTGATGGCCGGATGGATGTGGACCTGCTTCTCATCGACCACGCTTCGTGACAGACCGGACAGCATCCTTTCAGACAGGTCGGTATCCAGTTCGAACAGGTTCCACGAAACCAGTCTCCGGAGGATGGCAGGAAGCGTGTGGTACACATCCTCCGTGAGGTATCTGCTGGACGTGCGCGGATAGGAAATCAGCTTTTTCTCATAGAGCGTCTGCGCGATGTCGTACACTTCCGACAGGGTAAGCCCCAGGTACCGGCTTGCTTCTTTCTGCAGCTGTGTCAGGTTGAACAGGGCGGGCGGCTGGATTTCCTGCACGCTGCGGCTCACTTCCGTAATCTGTGCCTTGGAAGCCAGCTTGCAGTCCTGGTAGAACAGTTCGGCCGATTCCGGGTCGGTGAGCGTATCCCTGCGTTTCAGCTTGAAGATCTGTCCGTCCTTGTGCAGGCTGATGTAGATCGGCCATGAATCCGTCGGGATATGGTTCTCCTTCTCTCGGTACCGTCTGGCGATGGCCGCCAGGATGGGTGTCTGCACCCTGCCCAGGGAATTGTTGCCGAGCCCCATGGCCATGCACATGGCATAGCTGGCATTGATGCCCAGGATCCAGTCCGCCTTGTTCCGGCAATCCGCCGAAGCGAAGAGACTGTCGTAGCAGCTGTCCGGTTTCAGGTTTTCCATCCCTTTGCGGATGGCTTCATCCGTCAGGGAGGCTGTCCAGAGGCGGAGGCAGGGCTGTGTACATTTCAGGTAGGCGTACACATAGCGGAAGGTCATTTCCCCCTCACGGCTGGCATCCGTGGCCGCAATGATGGTGTCACAGCTGCGGAGCACCTTTTCCACGACCTTCAGCTGCAGGACCGCCTGGATGTCCGGAATCCATCCGTTTTCGGTGCGGACATGCTGTACCGTCAGCTGGAAGTCCGAAGGGATGAAGGGAAAGTCCTCGCGGCTCAGCTTCCGGAGTCCGTAATCCTTGGGCATGGCCAGCGAAAGCATGTTACCGAATGTCCAGGTGACGAGATATCCGTTTCCTTCCAGGTATCCGTTTCTTGTTCGGGTGGCACCTACCACTTTTCCTATTACTTTTCCTACGTTGGGTCTGTCTGTCAATATGGCAATCATGATCTGTTGAGTTTTATAGCTGTCCATACGGCTTTTTACCGTATGGACAGCCGGTGATACATTGTAATAAAGGTTATTCTTCCGTCGGTCGGATGCCGTTGATGCCGATGACCGGTCTTCCGTCCGGTTCCACCTCCAGCTTGAGGGTGGCATCCATGGTGAGTGAGAAGACCGGGGTCTTCAGGTTCAGCGTGGTCACTCCGGTCTCTGCCCCTTGAAGGAGCAGGTCCAGGTTGCCGTCCTTTTCGAGTTCCTTCCGGCGGATGCCGACAGCTTCCAGCTTTTCCCAGTCAAGCTGTTCGGCCTTGAAAATGATGGGTTTGTTCGGATTCATATACATATCGGTTGAGGTGAGTAAGATTTCTTTGTACATTCACGGACAGTCTCAGACAGCCTGGCGGGCATTTCTTTTCTGCTCCTGCTGCTGGCCGTTGTCCGTCTGTGCGGCTTGGCGGGCCGTGTTTCTCCGGATATCGGGATTCTCCTGGAAATACTGGAGCTGGCCGGTATTGGCGTTCACTTTCAGGTAAGAATCGAATGGCTTGCCGTTCGGACCTTTCATGCCGGTGACCAGAATGGCTTTTCCGTCCTGCAGGTTGGCCCTTTCCTGTGCCGAAAGCAGGTGTCCGTACACTTCAGCCGGAATGGCCGGAGCCTGTCGTTCGTTGAAGCCGTCCGGTGTCCGCGAGTACTGCGGTCTTCCGCTGGCCATGTCCAGCCTGACGAAGGAGGAGAATTCTTCCCCTTTGCGGTTGATCATGTTTTCCAGGAAAACAGGCTGTCCCTTGCGAAGCGCCTCCTTGTCTTCCGGTGTCAGCTGGACCGAGCAGATTTCCTTCGGGATGTAGATCTCGCCCGTTTCCGGGTTGTGGCGGGTGTATTGCAGGCCGCCCGTTACCTTGTCCATAGTGACAAAGGAAGAGAACTGTTCTCCGTTTTTTCGTTTCATGTCCTCCACCAGGATGGTATGCCCTTCGTTCAGCGCCTTGAGCTGCATGGGGGAAAGCGGCACGCCGCCCAGCGTCTGCTGGTTGAAGGCCTGGTCCTTGGAAAAGATGAACTCGATACCCCTTCTTTCCGCGCTGTACTGCAGATGGGCGTTGAATTCCTTTCCCTGGTTGGACTTCATGCCGTCCACGAAAATCTGTTCTCCGTTTTTAAGCTTCTGGATTTCATCCGGAGTCAGGGTCACTCCCTTGATTTCATTAGGGATGTAGACATGTTCCTGTCGGACGGCCACCAGTTCGTTGGTGTTCTTGTCGATGGAAATGAGGCACGGCTCGGTCGAGTTGCCGCGCAGGTTCAGGTCAGCCACCCGACCCATGTTTCCGCTTTCGCGCAGGTTCTTCTTGTCCTCTTCGGTAAAGATGTGCCCGAAGTACGGACGGTCCAGTTCCGGCTCCTTTCTTACCCCGTGGATGCCCAGCATCACCTGTCCGCCGTTGGACATGAACGACAGCCTTGCATCCAGTTTGGCGGTCAGTACGCCGGGAATGTTGAGCGTCAGCGGGATGGTCTTGTTGGTCTTGTAGCCTTTTAGCATACTGTCCAGCTGTCCGGACTGCTCCAGCATTTCCTTGGATACCCCGAACTTGCCCAGTTCTTCCCAGTTGATCATGTTCTCGTTGTACCGGTAGGTTGGAGTCTGCTGCTGGGGAGTCTGCTGTTCTCGTCCCTGCGCAGCCGCTTCCACCTGCGTCACCTGTTCCGGTTGCACCTGAGGTGTCTGTTCTTGTTTTTTTGCCATTGCTTTTTCCTCCTCTTTGGTTTGGACATTGCTTTGTTGGTTGTTCTTCGGCACGATTTCGTACCGTTTCAGGAACTCTTTCACCGCATCGGTTTCTTTTCCCGAAGCCAGGTCCTTGAGAGCCTGCCTGTTCTGCTTGTAGTCATGGAAAGTCATGCGGATCAGCCGGAAATGGGTAGGTTCCTTCAGCTGGCTCCAGAAGTTCTTGATGAAGTTTTCGAGGATGCTCGAATTCTTGTCGAACTTCAGAAACGAGTTTTCATTCTTTTCCTCCGGTGGAACTGTCCGATAGTTGCCTTTCTCGTCCGCCTGGCTGACCACACCGATTCCCTCTTTCGGGTCATTCTTGTTGTGGACCAGCAGCAGCTCGTCAATCTGTTCCACATAAGGCTTTTCCGGTTTTTTATTCCGGCCTTGCTTTCCTTTGTTCGGACTGTTGTTCTGTGCCATAATTTTCTGTTTTGAGTGATTGTTTGATTGATTTCACAGTCCAAATGTAAGGCCTTTCTATTTACAACCCGCTGATTTTCAAAAAGCTGGCATCAGATGTCGTCAGATGGCATCAAATGGCAACCTGTAGAAGGTAAAGACGCAGACAGCAGGATGTGCAGAACACATGAAGCAGCGGAACTATGCAGAACAGAGGGAGCTGAAATCCCTGTCTTATCTCGGGATAGGATGAAACAGGCACAGCTTACTGGTGGGGAACGGATGCTTTCACGGTTCTTTTGAGGTATCGGGAAATATAAGGACAGCCGCCTGTACTGAAACGGCTATGCGTCACGTCGGTCGCAGTTTATCCCTGTAATCAGACAACAATCCCTCCGGACGTTTGACGCCGCATTCTTTTTCGGGAGAATTTTCATGGCAAAGCCATAAGAGAAAAATCTCCCGAAAAAAGGTGCAAATGCGGCTGGCAAACAAGGGAGGGATTACCTTTGATGGAAGGGATAATGCTTTTGGTCAAAAAACAACTTACGGAATCACTTGTATTTAATATTATGATTATGATGAAATTATTAATTAAAACAAATACAATGAATAGAATATCCTTTAAGTTAAAATTCAGGCCTTCCATAAATCCAAATAAAGAAGGTGCGCTTTACATTCAAATGATTTATCAGCGGAAAGTTCGTAGAATTCAAACTGAATATTTAATATTTAACAATGAATGGGATGATAGTACCGGAAATATTATACTGCCATCTTATGATTCTCCCCGTTATACTTCTGTAAATTGTCTGAAAACAAATATAGAATGGGAACTGCTGCATTTGAGAAAGACAGCTGTTGAATTGGAGAGAAGTAATATACAATGGAGTGTTGATGAGATATTAAGTAAATTACTTCCTTCTATTCCCACTGGTTTAAGCGTATTTACATTCATGCGTTCTTTGATTCAGCATAAGAAGAAACTCGGAAAAATACGTTCGAGTGAAACTTATCAGACTGCACTCAGTAGTTTTACGATTTTCAGAGAAGGTAGGGACCTTAGTTTTGAAATGGTTGATTCAGAATTGATGGAACTGTATGAGGCAGCCTTGCGTAGCAAGGGGTTGTCGCGCAATACGACATCTTTTTATATGCGTATATTGCGTACCGTTTATAAAAAGGCCGTTGAAAAAGGAATAACGGCAGACCGCCATCCTTTTAAACATGTATATTGTGGGATGGATAAAACTATAAAAAGAAACATACCACTAACAGCAATTAAGGAGATAAAGAATTTGGATTTATCTCAATCCGAGACACTTAATTTTGCTAGAGATATGTTTCTGTTTAGTTTTTATACACGGGGTATGTCGTTTGTTGATATGGCTTATCTGAAGAAAACAGATTTAAGAAACGGAATTCTCACGTATCGAAGAAAGAAAACGGGACAATTATTAAGTATCGAATGGACACAACAAATGCAAGAAATCATTGACAAATACCAATTGAATACCACCCAATATCTCCTATCTATCATTCTTCATGAAGATGGAACTGAGCGCCGCCAATATCTTAATCAAAGTATGAAAATCAATAGGAACTTGAAAGTTATTGCCTCTTTGATACAGTTACAAATCCCATTATCCTTATATGTTGCGCGTCACAGTTGGGCCACTATAGCCAGAGGTAAAGACATTCCCTTGTCTGTAATCAGTGAAGGACTGGGGCATGATTCTGAGATGACAACACAAATATATTTAGACTCGATTAAATCATGTGAAGTGGATAAAGCCAACCGAAAAATACTGAGTGAACTTTAATTGTATAGTAAACAAGTTGTGAATACGACTATCTCCTAAAATGAGATAAATTTCATGCTGCAAAGGTAATGAAAATCTCCTAAAATACAGCGTTTTGCTTATTCTTTTCTTTATTTTTTTTAGAGTTAGGCATTCGAATATTTCTACAAAATTCCAACTTGTTTTTCTGTATTGTATTGAAAACTAAATATTTAGCAGATACGACTATCTCATTTTAGGAGATAATCACTGAAATAAGACTTAAGCATCTAGGAGTTTGTCTTTTTTGATAAAAATATCCCTAGGAAGTAAATAGATGATTTAAATAGGAAGTATTGGTTATCTATTATGCAACTTCTTGTACTACAGCGACTTGTTTGTACTTGCAGGATTATAAGCTATGCACTATGGTGAGAGTAGATTTAGAAAAGCATAATCAGAATGCACAGAAGTGTGCCTCTTCTGCAGGTGTGGATGAGACCGCTTTTCAATGGTTTGTAATGCGTGATCTAAAACGCAGTAATGCTAAGCAGCCAGCATATAAGATGTTGAGCAGTTTAAAATTCGAGGTATTTACCCCTATGACGTGGAAACTTTATAATATAAAAGGGACGCAAATACGGAAAGAAGTTCCATTCATGCCTAGCCTTCTGTTTGTATATACTAGCAAGAACCTGTTAGATGAAATCGTAGCTAAAACAAAGACGCTTCAATATCGCTTTGTTTGCGACGGACATCGTTCTCCTATGACGGTTAGAGACAAGGAAATGCAACAGTTTATTCATGCTGTAAAATCTACTCCTAATCCTCGTATCTATACACCAAAAGAAATTACTCCTGATATGATTGGCAAAAAAGTTCGTATCATAGGAGGCCCTTTGAATAACTATGAAGGAAGGTTGCAGAAACTGCAAGGTTCACGTATCAAGCGCCTGTTCGTTGAACTCCCAGGCTTGTTCACTGCATCTGTAGAAGTTCAACATGAATTTATCCAAGTTCTTAATAGTTAAGTTTTGTGGTATTCAATTTATGATTATAGCTGTTGATTTTGATGGTACAATAGTGGAGCATAAGTATCCGAAAATCGGTAAAGAGATTCCGTTTGCTATCCTTACTTTGAAGCGTTTACAGGCAGAACAACATCAACTGATATTATGGACGGTACGAGAAGGCAAACTGTTGGAAGAAGCTGTGAATTTTTGTTCTAGTCGTGGATTGGAGTTTTACGCAGTGAATGCCAATCATCCTGATGAAGAGACAAAGATGTATTCTGCTCCCTGTAGAAAGTTGAAAGCCGATTTATTTATTGATGACCGCAATGTAGGCGGCTTATCTGATTGGGGTGAGATATATGAAATGGTGAGTAATAGATGGAGTGGTCGAGATTATTTTAGTAGCCGGTATTCACTAGGAGAGTCAGATAAGCGGTCAAGGTTACGAAGGTTTTTGGATTCTTATTTTTCTAAAGCAAAGCGATGAGTATAGAATACAATATCCCCCAAACAAACAACAAGCGGATTGCAAAAAATACACTCATGCTCTACATACGCATGCTGTTCGGTATGATGGTGTCGCTTTATACCTCACGCGTGGTACTGAACACGTTAGGAGTTGAAGACTATGGTATCTACAATGTAGTTGGTGGATTTGTAACCATGTTCTCGTTGATTTCCAACTCTCTTTCAGCTTCAACTGGTCGTTTTCTGACTTATGAATTAGGAAAAGGAGATATGCAGCAATTAAAACAGGTTTTTTCTACTTCACTTTCTATTCATGCGTTATTGGTCTTAGCTGTTTTTCTACTTGCTGAAACTATTGGAGTCTGGTTCCTGAATACTAAGATGACCATACCTGCCGACCGACTGTATGCCGCCAATTGGGTATTTCAAGCTTCAGTTTTTGCTTTTATGATAGGGCTTTTCTCTGTACCGTATAATGCATCTATCGTTTCCCACGAAAAAATGAACTTTTTTGCATACTTGGGTATTTTTGACGTACTTATGAGGTTAGGTATCGTGTTGTTCATAGCCTATTCACCTTGGCTGTTTGATAGATTGATTATGTATGCCATATTATTGGTTGGTGTGAGTGTGATTTGGCAGTTAGCTAATATGGTGTATTGCAATAGGCATTTCCAAGAGTGTAAATTTCAGTTTGCTTTCCATTCAGGCAATTGGAAAGAAATTAGTTCTTTTGCCGGGTGGAATTTTATAGGCTGTACGGCTGGATTGCTGAAAGAACAAGGAGTTAATTTGCTCTTAAACCTATTTGTCGGACCGGTACTTAATGCAGCACGTGGTATTGCCTTATCAGTTAATACTGCAGTGGGTAGTTTCGTAGGAAATTTTATGACCGCTTTAAGTCCGCAAATTACTAAGTCGTATGCTGCCGGAGAATATGTCTTCATGATGTCTTTAGTTGAAAGAGGCTCCCGGTTTTCTTTTTACATTTTGTTTTTACTGGCATTGCCCATATTATTTGAAACAGAATTTATGCTGACGTTATGGTTGAAAGACTTTCCTGCACATACGGTGAATTTTGTGCGGTTGATGTTATTGCTGTCTTTATTGGATGTGTTGTCGAATACATTGATTAATCTACAGAATGCTACTGGAAAGATTCGTAATTATCAGATTGCAGTAGGCAGTGCGCTGATGCTTAATTTTCCGGTTTCTTATCTTTGTTTGAAGATGGGATGCCTGCCGGAAAGTGTTTATGTAGTGGCTTTGTTTGTATCTTTACTTTGCTTGATGCTTCGGCTATTGTTTTTGCGTCGGATGGTGCAGCTTTCTGTAAAACAATATTTGAGTAATGTTTGTTTGAATGTACTGATAGTGTCATTGATTGCTTCATTTATTCCTACATTGATTTATTTTCAGATGGAAGAAGGTTGGAGCCGATTTATAAGTATGTTATTTCTTTGCGTTATATGCAGTTCACTTTCTATCTTTTTTATTGGATGTTCTTTCTCTGAGCGTAAGTTTATTTTAGATAGGGTGAGAATTTTGAAAAAACGTATTTTCGGATGATCCAGATAAAAGATAAATCAGCTTGTTGCGGATGTTCTGCTTGTGTGCAGAGTTGTCCTAAACAGTGCATTGTATTGAAAAAGGATAAAGAGGGCTTCTTGTATCCGGTTGTCAATCAAACGTTGTGTATAGCGTGCGAGAAATGCGAAAAGGTATGTCCTGAACTTCATCCGTTTGATGCAGTTCAACCTCTCATGGTGTATGCAGCTAAGCATCCGGATGAGTCTGTACGTGCTGAAAGCTCGTCCGGTGGTATTTTTACGCTTTTGGCTGATGCTGTAATAGATGACGGTGGAGTGGTGTTTGGTGCCCGTTTTGATACTGATTGGAGTGTAGTTCACGATTTTACGGAAACCCATGAAGGATTACAGGCATTCAGAGGTTCAAAGTACCTTCAGAGTAGAATAGGCAATACTTTTCAGCTGGCAGAAAAATTCTTGAAAGCAGGTAGAAAAGTACTGTTTTCGGGTACTCCCTGTCAGATAGCCGGTCTTAAACGATATTTGCACAAAGATTATGAGAATCTGTTGGCTGTTGATTTTGTGTGTCACGGTGTGCCCAGCCCATTGGTTTGGAAGAAATATTTAGAGGAAACCATCGCACGTGAGCATAAATTAAAAATTGATGCCATCTCTTTTAGGAATAAAGATTTAGGATGGAAAAAATACAGTTTTGCTCTCACTCTCTCCGGGGTGACAAACGGCGGAGAGAAAAATACAGTTTTACTCTCGACTATATTCCCAGAGAACGAGTATATGCAGGCATTCCTTGCCGATTTTTCATTACGTCCCAGCTGCTACGCGTGTCCGGCAAAAGGAGGTAAGTCTGGGAGTGATCTGACCATTGGTGATTTTTGGGGAATTGAGAAGATAGCTCCCGAAATAGATGATGATAAAGGATGCAGTTTAGTGATAGTTCATACAGATAAAAAGATAAACAGGTGGAGCAATAATTCAATTTTATCGGAATTTTCTTTGAGGCAAGACCCTTTTAAAGGCAATCCGAGCTATTATACATCCCCTTATCAACCTGTTAATCGGGCTTTCTTTTTCAGTCAGTTCAGAAAGAATGGCTTCTGTAAGGCATGGAAAAAAACGATGTCTGCTAAATTACAAGACCGCATACTAAGAAAAATGTATAGAATGTTATGAAGATAGCTATCATTACATTACCATTGCATACCAATTATGGAGGTATTTTGCAGGCTTATGCGCTACAGACCGTATTGCAGCGTATGGGGCATGATGTGCAGCATTTGCAGCCGAAAGTTGAGTACCTTCCGCTTCATCCGGCTTGGCAAATGCCGTTTGTTTGGGTAAAGCGGCTGATTCGAAAATGTTTTTTGGGAGAGTGGAAATTACCAATATTTGAACATCCTCATCGTTGGATGCGTAGATACACAGATGTGTTTATTCATCAGCACATAGTTATGCGTTCTTTGCTAGATGAAGAATGGAACGCATCTTTAGCGAAAGACTATGATGTTTTTATAGTAGGTAGCGATCAGGTTTGGCGACCCTGTTATGCTTTGCCGATAGCAAGATATTTTTTATCTTTTTTGGATGACACATGTTCTAATCCACGAATAGCCTATGCAGCTTCTTTTGGTACTGAAAATTGTGAGTTTTCAGCTAATCAAATACTGGATTGCAGCAAGCTTTTGCAGAAATTTTCATTTGTATCTGTGAGAGAACAGTCTGGAGTGGAAATCTGTAAACAGTTGTTTGGAGTTCGGGCCAGTCATTTGTTAGATCCCACCTTATTGTTATCTAAGGATGATTACTTAAAACTGATACAGAACCAGAAACCAAGTAAGGGAAATCTGATGGTTTATGTTTTAGATGAAACTCCCGATATTCGGCTATTTATCAGTCAAATAGCAGCATTGGAAAAGTTGACTCCGTTTAATACAATTAATTCATTAGAAAATTGTTTAGGAATGCAGCAACTGTCAGTGGAAAATTGGCTTAGAGGATTTGTGGATGCTAAACTCATTATTACAGACTCTTTCCATGCTTGCGTATTTGCTATCATATTCAATAAGCCTTTTATATGTTTAGGAAATGATGAACGCGGAATGAGTCGTTTTAATTCTTTGTTGGACTTGTTTGGATTACAACATTGTTTATTGAATGAAAAACAGTCGTTTAAAATTCCTGATATTAATTGGGTACAAATAAATGTTCAATTAAAAAAATTACGTAATCAGTCTCTTACTTGTATAAAGCAAGTTTTAGAAATTTAAAATTATTATTGAATGTGCTTGATTGTGCCCTAAAACTTAGCTTACATAGCGAAATATTTCTTTGAAGTAGTTTACATATAAATAAGAGTTCACGAAAGGATGGAGAAAATGAATGATATAAGTGTAAGCGTGATTATTCCCATGTATAATGTTGAAAAATATATTGAAAAATGCGCTTCTTCTTTGTTTGAACAAACTCTAGATGATATAGAATATATTTTTGTGGATGATTGCAGTACAGATGGCACAGTTAGTCGTCTTGAGCAAGTTATTCAAAATTATCCAGCACGTATATATCAAGTGAGAATATTGAAAAATGCATCGAATATGGGTTCTGCTGCCACCCGTAATGCAGGTTTGTCGCATGCTAATGGTATGTATATTGGTTGGGTAGATGCAGACGATTGGATAGAAAACTATATGTATGTAACATTGTACAATCTAGCAATAAAAACAAAAGCAGATATTGTGTGGTGCAACTATAGTCTAGAGTATGAAGAAAAAAGTGTGGCTATATCTACATTTATAGAAAGTAAAAATAAATCGGTGTTTTTGCAGAAATATTTAATTTGTCCTATGACTCCATTATGGAATACTTTGATAAAAAAGGATTTATATTTTAATAATAAAATATTTTTTTTAGATGGATGTGATATGTGGGAGGATTATAACGTAACAGCTAAATTATATTATTTCTCTCAAAAATCTGTACATTGTGATATGATATTATATCATTATCGACAAACTAATGCAGATTCTATGTGTAAAAGTGAATCTACACATAAGAAGAATATAGCCAAGCTCAAAAATGCTTCTGATGTTTTGGACTTTTTTTCTGCCAAAGACATGTTTCCATATGTTAGAAAGCAACTTTATCATAGAATTGTATATGCTAAACAGTTTTTTCTTTATATTGAAAAGGATATTCAAAGCTATGTAAGTATTTATCCGCAAAGTAATCATTATATTTTATCTAATAGTTTTTATGGTTTAAAAGCTAAAATAATAGAGTGGTTGTCTGTAAAACTGTATTCACTGATTATTCGATTGTCAAACATCTGTATATAAATGTAGATGTATGAAATATTATATATTATAAATAGTTATGAAAAAAATATGGTCAGATATTAAGTTTTATGGTTACAAATTAATTTATGGTACATATTTTAAATTTGTTATTTATATAGGTACCTATCGGATAAGGAAAAAATTGCATATATTAAATTCAGCGGATACGATAACAAAGATAGTACAAGCCCATAGCTCTATTTGCCGATTTGGTGATGGTGAATTACGTATGGTTGCTTATTATCTAAAAAATGGCAATGAAAACACTTACAATATTGATACTTTCCAGCAATATGATGAAAGATTAGGAAAAAGGCTTCTTGAAGTTCTGCTTTCCAGTTATTCAAACTGTTTAATATGTTTGCCTCATGTGTTTAAGGATTTCTCAGTATATAAAGGATATGAACGGTTTCATTTTGAGCGGGAGTATGCTTATTACAGAAAACTGTTAGAATATATAAGAATACATCGTGAACGAATGAATTTTGGAGATAGTTGTTTTACGCGATTTTATTATAACCGTACGGATATTCCAGATCTTCCATTATATATACAGCAAATGAAACTGATTTGGAATAAGCAAGATATAGTTTTTCTGGAGGGGGAAAAAAGCCGTTTGGGTGTGGGTAATGACCTTTTTGATAATGCAAAAAGTATTCAGCGTTTCTTGTTACCTGCTACTAATGCTTTTAAAAAATACGATGAAATTCTAACAGCTGTAAAACAAATGCCTAAAAATAAGCTCTATTTAATAGCATTAGGGCATACTGCAACAGTGCTTGCATATGATATGGCACGTTTGGGTTTTTGGGCAATCGACATTGGACATGTTGATATAGAATATGAATGGATGAGAAAAGGGGCTAAAGAAAAAATAGCAGTACCTAATAAATATGTAAATGAAGTGCCAAACGGTAGGATACAAACTGAATTTGATGACCCTGTGTATTTATCACAAATTATAGGGAAAATAGTATGAAAAGAATTATCCGAAGATTTTTCCCTAATAGTTTGTGGAAATGGTGCCGTAAACAGGCAATTCTTCGAGAACATCGAAAAACAAGTAAAGTCTGTAACGTTCTTTTAAGGAGACTTAATAATGGGAGTATTATACATTATCCTTTTATTTCGAAAAAAAGGTTAGAAAGTACGCATATTATTTGGCAATATTGGGCACAAGGTTATGAACAAATACCAGAAGTCGTTCGTATATGCCTGAATTCTGTGGAACGTTATAAAGGGGATTATGAAGTTATCAGACTCACTGATGCAAATCTAAAAGAGTATGTTGATTTCCCTGATTCCTTCTTCCGCAAACGTGAAAAATTTGGCATGGCATTTTTTTCAGATTTATTACGTATGGTCTTGCTAAGTTCATATGGAGGAGTATGGCTGGATGCTACCGTATTATTAACTGGTACTCTTCCTGATAAACTATCAAAGGAACACTTCTTTATGTTTCAACGGGATGAAGCGGAAAATAATAAAAAATATTGGGAGGAGACTTATGCCTATTATTGGGGATGGTATTCTGGTTTCAAAGTCAGGGTACTAAATAGTATAATATTTGCTACTCCTCATTGTACGCTTATTTCAGATATGGCCAATATGCTGTATACCTTTTGGTTGGAAGAGGAAGATAAACTATCTTATTTTTTCTTTCAAATATTATTTCATGAATACGTATCCTTCTATCCTTCACGAAATTGTGTGATAGAAAGCGATTGTATTCCACACTATATAATGCAAATACTCACAGATAACTATTCACAATTATCTTTAAAAGAAATTCTGGATTTAACCAATATTCATAAATTGACATATAAGATACCTGAAAGCTGTTTGGAGAAGTTGGAAGTTATTCAAAAAACAGCTGCTACATATACTAAGTGATGAATAAACATGCCTATCTGATTATTGCACACACAGATTACCGTCAATTGTTGCAGCTGGTTAAGCAATTGGATGATGTGCGTAATGATATATACATACACATAGATAGAAAAGCATCTTTTGATGGTGAGGAAATTCAGACATCAAAGGCGGGTCTATATATTCTTCCACAGCGGCTTGATGCTCGTTGGGGTGATTTTAGTTTAGCGGAAGTGGAATATTTGTTGTTCGAAACAGCCTTTAACCAAGGTAATTATAGCTATTATCATTTATTGTCGGGTATGGATTTACCTATTAAATCACAGGATTACATCCACAGTTATTGTGAGCAGCATGCAGGAATGGAGTTTATAGGTTTTGCTCGACAGGCATCATCTCAAGAATTACATTGGAGAAGTCAACATTATTTTTTATTTGCCAAAGATTTGAATTCCAATTCTCTATGGAAACGAGGGATACGGGCAGCATTTGTTTATTTGCAAGACTTAGTTCATTACCGCCGCAGTAAATGGGAAGTAAAGAAAGGAGCTCAATGGTGCAGTGTAACTTGTGATTTTGTTCGTTATCTATTGGTACATCGCAAAGAAGTGTACAAGGCTTTTCATCACACCTATTGTCCGGACGAGCTGTTTATACAGACGCTTTGCTGGAATTCTCCGTTTAAGGAAAGACTCAGTGCCGATTTGGACGAGTTCGAGGGTTGTAAACGTTATATTCCTTGGAAGGATGGTCAGTTGTTATCTATTACCATTGATGATGTAGAATTAATGTTGCAATCTGATAAATGGTTTGCGCGCAAGTTTTCCAGTCAGCAGCCGGAAGTCATAGAGGCTTTACTAAATAAAATCCAATGAAAGTTTCAGTAATCATTCCTATCTATAATGTAGCTGCATACATTGCACGCTGTGTACGTTCTTTGCTTGGACAGACTTTAGATGATGTCGAGTTCATTTTTGTGGATGACTGTTCTTCTGATGACAGTATATTTATATTAGAGGCTGTGATTAAAGAGTTTCCAAAACGCGCAGAAACTATTAAATTGATACGGCATTCTCAAAATATGGGGTTACCGGCTGCTCGTAACAGTGGGCTGGAAATGGCAGAGGGTGAGTATATTTTTCATTGCGATAGTGATGATTGGCTTGAATCTACAGCACTGGAAAATCTTTATTATGTGGCCCAGCAAAAAAACGCAGATTTTGTATGGTGTGATTGGTATTTGGCTTTTCCACAGAGTCGTCGGTTGATGAAACAGCCTGATTATTATACTCCGCAGGAAGCCCTTCGAGGTATGCTTGCAGGAATCATGAAATACAATGTATGGAATAAATTGATTAAAAAAGAACTATATATTAAGAATGGTATCTTGTTCCCAGACGGACACGGAATGGGAGAAGATATGACAATCATTCGTCTCTTGGCTTGTGCAAAACAGGTAGCTTATGTTCCAAAAGCCCTCTATAACTACGTTAAGCGTGAAGGTGAAGCATTTACAAACAGTTGGAGCAAAAAGCATTTGGATGACCTGTTTTTCAATACATATATTACCATTGATTTTCTCAAAAAAGTAGTAAACCTGAATATACAGGAAGAAATAGCTTGGTTTAAATTGAATGTCAAATATCCGTTCCTTATCAGTAAAGACTATGCGCTGTATGAATTATGGCAGCAACATTTTACCGATGCCCATGGGTATATATGGACTAATAGTTATGTTTCATTGCGCAGTAAAATATTGCAAACTGTTGCTTTTCATCGGCAATATTGGCTTCTTTATCTGCATTACCAGCTGGTGTATAAATTTATATATGGTGTAATGTACAAATGATGTGGTATAAGTATTTAGGGGTTATCTTATTGCCGGTAATCGTCAGCTTCTTTTATTTTCCGATTGCCTTTCGTATACTTCCTGGGGTCAATACAAAAATGGCCTTGGCTGTAATTGGATGTATCTTTGCTGGTTACCAAATGGCTCGAAGAACTTTTCCTACAGTTGATAAGCAGTTATTTATTATTTCTCTATGGGCATTGTCTATATCATTTATAACGTTTTTCTCTATGACTTATAATGATACATCAGATGATACCTACTTAACTTATATTATATCGATGTATGTGTGGCTTATTGGGGCTTATGCAGTATCCACTTTTATACGGTGGGTACATGGGAAATACACATTGACACTGATTAGCAATTATATTATAATAGTTTGTGTAGCTCAATGTGTATTAGCTTTAGTGATTGACCAATACCTACCTGCTAAAAACTTTGTAAATCATTTAATTGATAAGGGAGATTGGATAGATAGTGTACATCGTTTGTATGGTATCGGTGCAGAATTGGATACAGCAGGTATTCGATTTAGTATTTCCTTGGTAATGATGGGCTATTTATTGAAAAATGCCGCTCGAAATGGATTGGTTAAATTTATTCCATTTTACCTGGCAGGCTTTATTATATTGGCTATCGTTGGAAATATGGTTGCCCGTACTACTTCCGTCGGGGTGTTGCTTTTTTTGTTTTATTTATTGTTATATAGACCTACTGAAAATCCAATTTTTAAGAAAACATTGGGATGGATGATACTACTTGCTGCGGTTGCTGTATTAATCATGATTTATTTCTATAATACTAATCTGGCAATATATAAATATACACGATTTGCTTTTGAAGGTTTCTTTAATTTGTATGAAAATGGAGAGTGGTCTATTGCTTCGAATGAGAAACTAAAGACAATGTATGTTTTTCCAGAGTCTATGAAGACATGGCTTTTGGGTGACGGCTATATTGTTAATCCCAAATCGGATCCTTATTATACAGGTAAAATGTTTACAGGTTATTATCAGAATACAGATGTTGGCTATTTGCGATTTATCTTTTATTTCGGAATTATCGGTTTGCTGTTGTTCTCTGGTTTTATCTTACAAGTAGGAAAGAATTGTATAAAGAAAATCCCCCAATATAAAGAATTGTTTTTGCTCTTGCTAGCAGTGAACTTCATTGTTTGGTTTAAAGTGTCGACGGATATCTTTCTGATTTTTGCTTTGTTGCTCTTCTTGGATGAGAAAAAGGAGATGAATAATTATCCTATTGCAAATGAAAATACTTTATAATATTGCCGGCACCTGTCATTCCGGTGGCATGGAACGGGTATTGGCCAATAAAGCCAATTACTTAGTCAAGCAGGGGATGGAGGTTGTTATCGTGACTACAGACCAGCAGGGGCTTCCTCCTTTTTTCTCTCTGGACAAGCGGATACGTTGCATAGATTTGTGTATAAACTATGAGGAAAATAACGGAAAATCACTTCTAAATAAATTGCTGCATTATCCGCTGAAACAATGGAAGCATAAGAAAAGACTGACCCAAATATTGATGCAGGAACGCCCCGACATCACCATTTCGATGTTTAACAACGATGCCGGCTTTATTACGGATATTAAGGACGGCAGTAAAAAAATACTGGAAATTCATTTCTCCAAGTTTAAACGTCTGCAATATAACCGCAAGGGTTGGTGGAGGCTGGTGGATGTATGGCGTACCCAACAGGATGAGAGGATTGCCCAACGCTTTGACCGGTTTGTCGTGTTGACTGAAGAGGATAAAGCGAACTGGGGGGATATGGATAATATCTGTGTGATTCCCAATGCGAATACTTTTTCTACTAAGCAAACTTCTTTATTAAATACCCGAAAAGTAATTGCCATAGGCCGTTATAGTTATCAGAAAGGGTTTGATCGCTTAATCAAAGCCTGGAAGACGGTTAACCGTGTATGTCCAGAGTGGACATTAGATATTATTGGTGAAGGAGAGGAAAAAAGTAAGTTGCAGTCTTTGATTCACCATGAGAATCTAAGTAACAGTGTGAGATTAATGCCGGCTACATCGGATATTATAAATGTGTATTTGGGGGCATCTGTGGTTGCTATGTCTTCACATTATGAAGGTTTACCTATGGTGCTTTTAGAAGCACAATCCTTTGGCCTTCCAATTGTAGCTTTTGCGTGTCAGTGTGGACCAAAAGACATTATCTCGGATGGAGTAACGGGTTTTCTTGTGACTGAGGGAGATGTGGAAGGTCTTGCTGAAAAAATGATATCTGTTATTAAAGATGATAATCTGCGATTATCCATGGGGAAGCAGGCCAAAAAAGCTTCGCACCGCTATGAAGAGGAAGCTGTGATGCAATTATGGATGGAAATATTTCAGACTGTAATGAAAGCATGAAAACAATAGTTATATCTGCCGTGACTCTACGAAAAGGAGGTACTCTAACCATTCTTAGACAATGTCTGAATTACTTGTCTGAACTGGCTGTTCAAGGGGATTATCGTATCGTAGCGTTGGTCCACCGGAAAGAACTGGTGTTTTATCCGAATGTTGAGTATATTGAAATGCCGGATATGATTCAAGGGTGGGGAAAAAGATTATGGTGTGAGTATGTAACTATGCATAGAATATCCCGGAAACTAGCACCTGTATATCTTTGGTTATCTATGCATGATACGACTCCTAATGTGCAAGCAGAGCGGCAAGCTGTATATTGCCAGACTTCTTTCCCTTTTTTAAAAGGAAAGTGGCAGGATTTGATTTTTGACTATAAAATTGTGTTGTTCTCTTTATTCACAAGATATGCCTATCGCATCAATATACATAGAAACCGTTATTTGATAGTGCAAGCTGAATGGTTGAGGAAGGGGTTTTCCAAAATGTTTGGTTTGCCGAAAGAGTCGTTTATCGTGGCTACACCCGAACGGATGGAGAAAGAAACGATTACCTTAGATAATCAACAGAACCACATTTATACCTTTTTATTCGCTGCTACCCCGGATTGTCATAAGAACTTTGAAACCCTATGCCGTGCAACGGCTTTGCTTGAAAAGGAACTGGGTGTTGGAAAGTTTAAAGTGATTTTAACCCTGTCTGGTAATGAGAACCGATATGCTCGGTGGCTGTATCGTCATTGGGGCCACTTGAAATCAATTGAATTTGCCGGATTTATGAGCCGGGAACAGCTTTATCGGAATTACGCCGGCGCTCATTGCCTGGTGTTCCCTTCGAGAGTGGAAACTTGGGGGCTGCCTATCAGCGAATTTGCAGCATTCGGCAAGCCGATGTTGCTGGCTGATTTGCCTTATGCGCATGAAACCGCTGCCGGAAGCCGACAGACAGCGTTCTTTAATCCGCAAAGTTCGGATACACTAAAGATGCAGATGAAGCGTCTTGTAGAGGGAGATTTTTCTTTTTTGAAGGAGATTCCCCATCAGGTTCTTGTAGAACCTGCCACACACACATGGAAAGAATTATTCGATCTGTTATTACAATAAATTTAAGAATGAAAAAAGAGAATCCAAGTATTCTTCAACTCGGCAAATTCTATCCGATTAAAGGAGGTGTGGAGAAAGTAGCCTATGATTTGATGACAGGACTCTCCACCAATGAAATCCACTGTGATATGTTATGTGCCACTGTTGCCGGCAAAGGAAAAACAATTCGTTTGAATCCGTATGCACAACTGATGGAATGCCATTCATGGGGGAAGGCTGCTGCTACGATGATTGCGCCTTCTATGATTACGACACTCCGGAAGGTATGTCCGTCTTACGACATTGTACATGTGCACCACCCCGACCCGATGGCGGCTTTGGCATTGGCTCTTTCCGGATATAAAGGAAAGGTGGTGCTGCATTGGCACAGTGATATTCAGAAGCAGAAATATCTGCTAAGACTGTACCGTCCGCTACAGGATTGGCTGTTGCGGAGGGCTGACCTCATTGTAGGCACTTCCCCTGTGTATTTGGATGAATCGCCTTTTTTGAAGAAAGTACAGCAAAAGACCGTCTGTCTGCCGATAGGAGTTCCTCCCATTCTTCCTGAACCGGAAGCGGTAGATAAATTGCGCAAACAATATGGCGAAAAAAAAATAGTCTTCTCTTTAGGACGACTGGTGGCTTACAAAGGATTTACTCATCTGGTAGAAGCTGCCCGGTTTCTGAAAGATGATTATGTTATTCTGATTGGTGGTACCGGAGCATTAAAGCAGGCATTAAGCCAACAAATTAAAAGACTGGGGCTTGAAAATAAGGTTGTACTGTTGGGCAGAATTCCGGAAAATGAGCTGCCGACTTATTTTGGAGCGTGCAAAGTGTTCTGTTTGCCTAGTGTGCAGAAAACAGAAGCTTTTGGCATTGTGCAGATTGAGGCCATGTCATGCGGCAAACCGGTCGTAGCCACCCGTATTCCACAGTCAGGTGTGCCGTGGGTAAACAAACACGGTGTGTCCGGACTGAATGTAATGCCGGGTAATGCCGGTGAACTGGCACGCGCTATACAGGATATAGCAGACAATGAGTCTGTTTATGACAAATATTCCATGGCTGCAAAAAACAGGTATTGGGATATCTTTACCAATGAACACATGATAGACAAATGCAAAAGAATCTATAATAATTTATGGGAAGGATAAAAGAAGTAGTTTGGGATGCGGAAGAAAGCATGAGTGTTGCTTTTAAGAAGGAACAGCGAATGTCTTTGGCATCCTGTTGGGTAAAAAGAAGTTTTGATATAGTAGGAAGTATAGTCGGATTAACCGTCTTGTCTCCGGCATTTATTGTCATAGGAGCATTGGTCAAACGGGAGGATAAGGGTTCTGTACTGTTCAGGCAAGAACGTATCGGCTATCAGGGAAAGCCGTTTACTCTTTATAAATTCCGCTCTATGACGGCAACTGCCGAGTCTGACGGACGTCCGATGCTCTGTCAAAAACATGACAAGCGGCTGACCCGCATCGGCAGGTTCCTGCGGGAGCATCACTTGGATGAGCTGCCACAGCTTTGGAATGTGCTTAAAGGAGATATGAGTTTTGTAGGACCTCGGCCGGAACGCCGTTTTTTTATTGACAGGATTATTTCGATCAATCCTAACTATAGGCTTCTATATCAATTACGTCCGGGATTGTTTTCAACGGCAACACTCTATAATGGGTATACAGATACCATGGAGAAAATGCTGGAACGGTTACGCATGGACTTGGAATACCTAAATAACCGTTCTTTGTGGACAGATATTAAAATAATATCTCAAACCGTATGGGCAATTGTTTCGGGTAAAAAGTTTTAAGAGATGAGAGTGCGGAATGATTTGAAGCTCAGAAAAATCGGAAATAAGTACGTTTTAGTGGAAGTACGTGACACCCATGCCAACCTGACGGATGTGTTTACCATGAATGCTACGGCTGCGTGTCTGTGGCAGCGGATGGGTGAAGGTGATTTCACTGAACAGGAACTGGCAGAATGGCTATGCGAACGGTTTGATGTCAGCCTGGATACGGCTCTGGCAGACATCGGCAAGCAGTTGAACGAGTGGAAGAAGTATAATTTGCTGGTACAAGACAGATGAGCAGATTTGCATATAGCCATCGCATTACAGATGCCTTTCTTGTCTTATTGAGAGCGGGGTTATGGGAGAAGGATTTGGAAAGCCTTTCCTGCTTTCCCTTGACTGCTAAAGAATGGCTTGACGTGTATCAGCAGGCTCTCTGCCAGACTGTGAGCGGTATAGTCTACCGAGGAATTATCCGCTTGCCGGATGAGCTGATTCCTCCTGAGGATATTCTGTTGCGTTGGGTAGTTCGGGCGGAAGCCATTCAACAGAGGAACCGACACATGAATGAGGTGGTAAATGAACTTTGTTCCCTCTTTAAGAACGAGGAAATACGGACCGTCTTACAGAAAGGCCAGGGGATAGCCTCACTCTATGAATATCCTCTGATGCGGGAATGTGGTGATATAGACCTGTATTTTCCGAGCAGGAAAGAGAGGAATAAGGCTGACTTGTTTGTTCGGCAGCAAGGAATACAGACCGGTAAAGGGGCAGACGGAAGCATTCATTATGATTGGAAAGGTGTGATTGTGGAACATCACAGCCGGCTGTTGGATTTGTATAGCCCTTTTCGGCAAGATTATCTGAATCAGTTGGAAAAAAAGATTGGATTTACCACGGTCAGACTTGGGAAAGAGGAGGACGGAGAAGTGACAGTAGCTGCGCCTGTGCTGTATCTGCTGATGCTGAACGTCCATATCTTAAAGCATGCCTTGGGTTTGGGGGTCGGACTGCGACAACTATGCGATATGGCACGCGCTTATTATAAGTGGCACGCAACCATGGAAAAGTATGAATTATGTGAAATATACAGGAAAACCAGCTTGGTCAGATGGAGTAATCTGCTGCATAGTGCTTTGAGGGAATACCTTGGCGTACCGGTTACTTGTCTGCCTGATGACAGAGACAAGCAGGAATCTCCCTGGCCTTTGTTTCATATCATACAGCAGGGGGGGAATTTCGGTCGCTCTGCCGGGTGTTGTCTGGTATCAGGAACCGGTTGGCAGCGGAAACTGTTTACGGCACAGTCCTTCTTCCGGAATGGCCGTTTTATTTTCCGGTATGCACCTTGGGAATATGTAGGTATGATATCTACTTTATTGAAAGGACAAGTCAGATGAATCGGATTTATTATTACTGTATAGCGGATTTTTGTTTTTCCGTTTCCGGTATTTCAGGCCTGGATTATCTGCTGCCTTCCTTTGCTACCTTCCGCACCGCATTCTGCCGTGAGGAGGAACGGCTGTTTGCCGTACATGTATTGCCCCGGCTTCCAGAGCCTGCTGATAATATGGCCGAAATGGATGTTTCTGACAATGACATGGGACAGGTCCGGTTGTTGGGTAACCCGAATAGCTACTGCATCGAACTGAAATATGAAGACGGAATGGTTCATAGAATGCAGGCAGATAAATCCTTTACCTCTATTCAGATACAGCTTTGTAGGCAGGACAGGTATCTTGGTGAGGCACTCAGTTCGATGCTGCGAATTGCCTTTTCGCAGGCGATACTCAGCTACGGAGGAATTTCGGTTCATGCATCGGCTGTGACACGTATGGACAGTACTTATCTGTTTATGGGCAAAAGCGGGACAGGAAAAAGCACACATGCCTCCCTTTGGCTCAACTGTTTCCCGGACAGCGAATTGCTGAACGATGATAATCCCATTATTCGTATTCAGAAACAAACAGCTTATGTGTATGGAAGTCCATGGAGTGGCAAAACACCTTGTTATAAGAATAAACGAACCCGGTTCGGTGGTGCTGTCAGATTGGTTCAGGCCAAAGAAAACCGTTTTACGCTGCAAGAGGGTGAAAATGCTTTTATCACCTTGCTGCCGGGCTGTTCGGCTATACACAAGGATGCTATTCTGTACAATCATCTTTGCAACACGTTAATAGAACTGATTGCTGTCATTCCGGTGGGGGTTCTGCAATGCAAGCCGGAACAGGAGGCTGCCTTAACATGTGAAACAGCATTCAAAGCCACCTTAGCTTAGTGTAAATAAAATTAATAGATAATGAAGAAGAAAAATATTTTAATTTTGGGGATGGCCTTTCTTATCTTGCTATCCTCTTGTTCCCCACACAATTTCGTGTATTGGAAAAACATACAGAGTGAAGCCGAATGCCTGGAAAATGAACGTTATGAGGCCATCATTCAAAAGGATGACAGGCTCTCCATTCAGGTAAGCAGCAAGAATCCGGAGCTGGCCATTCCTTTCAACAGACAGGGAGGAACTTTTTATCTGACAGAAGATGGAACCGTTTCCGCTTCTTCGGAAGGAACGTCAACGGTTAGAGAAAAAGGTTACCGGGTGGATGTGGACGGCAACATTGAATTTCCTATTCTTGGCAAACTTCATGTAGGAGGATTAACTTTGAATGAAGCTACGGAAATGATTCAACAGAAAATCAAAGAAGGCAACTATATCAAATCGCCTTTGGTATCCATAGAAATACTGAATTTCAAGTATACCGTGTTGGGGGCAGTCGGAAATACCGGTACATTCCGGGTGGACGGCGACCGTGTCACTTTGGTAGATGCCATAGCCAATGCAGGTGATTTGGCTTCGAATGCCCGCGTGGACCGTATTCAGGTAATCCGTACCGTGAACGGTGAAAGAAAAGTTTTTGTGCACGACTTCGGGGATGAATCTCTGTTTTATTCTCCGGCATTCTATTTGCAACAGAACGATATTGTGTACGTAGAACCCAAATACCGGAAGAAGAGCAACGAAGACCGCGGTTTCCAATATGGAACGCTGCTGCTTTCGCTGGTTACCACGATTTGCTCGATTCTATGGGCCACCAAATAATCCGAATTTTTATTATCTGTAAAATATATGAATCAAACGAACACATCTACAGCTCCAGGAAAAGAACAGGGACTTAATATAGTGGACATGCTGTTTTTTTTCCTGTCTAAATGGAAATGGTTCCTGCTGTCTGTCCTGTTATTCGGAGGCTTGGCTTGGTTGCAGTATGCCCGATCGCCGATGGTGTATTTCCGGCAGGCTACGGTCATCATTAAAGATCCGAGTAGCAAGCCTTATACGGCGGGCGGTCTGAACCGTTATGATAATTCTGTCAATAAGGTGAACGTTGCCAACGAACTGTTGCAGTTCCGATCTAAAAAACTGATGCGCGAGGTGGTAAGACGGGTACATGCGGACATCAGTTATCAGATACAGGACGGGCTCAGACGGAATGAACTTTTCACACGTTCCCCTATTGCAGTCCGGTTTATAGATGCTACTCCTGAACGGAGCGTGTCTTTAACTATTATTCCTAAAAATGAAAAAGAAGTGCTTCTCTCCCAATTGATGGGTGATGATAAGGTACGTACCGTACTGATGAACGATACGGTGGCTGTGGGCGATTTGCATCTGGTGGTCACCCCCACTCATTTTTATAAGGAAGCCTGGCTGGGGAAGTCGATTGAGGTTCAGAAAAGACCTCTGGATGCAGTTACTGCTTATTATCAGGCAGCATTGGGCATCCGACAGGAAGAATCTGAAGCATCCATTCTCACCCTTTCTTTGAAGGATCATTCACCGGTTCGTGCCGAAGATGTGCTGAACATGCTGATAACCGTATATAATGAGGAAGCCATCCGGGACAAAAATCAGGTGGCCGTGAATACTGCTGAGTTCATCAATGAACGTCTGATTATCATCGGACAGGAACTGGGTGATGTGGAGACAGACTTGGAATCGTTCAAACGGGATAACAAGATGGTGGATATTGCTACCTCTGCCAATATGTTTATATCTGAATCTCAGAAGTACAATTCTGATGCTTTGGAATTGGAAACACAATTGCAGCTTGCACAGTATATCAAGGATTATCTGACGGATGTCAGAAAAGAAACAGACTTGATTCCTGCCAATACAGGCATCAGTGATATGAATATTGAAAGCCAGATCAGCCAATATAATGCCATCAAGCTCAAACGGGATAAGCTGATAAACGAAAGCAGTGACAGCAATCCGGTGGTGGAGGAACTGAACAATGCGCTTCATGCCATGAAGCAGAGTATTATCCGGACTGTGGACAATATGATTGTGGGCATCAACATGAAACGGAACGATGCACAGAGCCGGGAAAAACTGGCACTGAGCCGGGTGGCTTCCATCCCTACGAAAGAAAGGCAGATGCTCTCTATCGAAAGGCAGCAGAAAATCAAGGAGTCGCTTTATATGTTTCTGCTTAATCGTCGTGAGGAAAATGCTTTGTCGCAGGCCATGGTGGACAACAATGCACGGGTCATTGACAGTGCTGACGGCAGTGATGCCCCTATTTCTCCCAAGCGTAACCGTATTCTGCTGCTGGGGGGGGTGCTGGGTCTGGCGGTGCCTGGAGTGGCGTGTCTGCTGATTCTCTTTTTGGATACGCGGGTGCATAGTCGGAAGGACATGGAAGGTTGTATTAGCATACCGTTTCTCGGTGAGATTCCGGAAGACAAGGAGCAGACGAAGCGGAAGGTGGTTCAGGAGAAGCTGCCGATGACGGTGAGCGAACGTGATGATGATGTGGTGTCTGAAGCGTTCCGCATCTTGCGCACCAATATGGATTTTATGAGCAGGAAGGATCATCCTACTCAGGTCATTACGTTTACTTCATTGAATGAGGGGGCCGGAAAGACTTTTATCTCCCGTAACTTGGCCATGAGTCTGGTTCGTGCCAAGAAACGGGTGATTCTGTTAGATTTGGATATACGGAAAGGAACACTGAGCCAGTTGTTCAAATTGAAGAAAATCGGTATGACGAATTTCCTGGCCGATAGTTCCATCCGGGTAGATGATGTGATTCAGCGCGGTGAGCAGTTTGATATCATCGCTTCGGGTACCGTGGCTCCGAATCCGGCGGAACTGCTGATGGATGAACGGCTGGATGAGCTGGTCAGTGAACTGCGCTCGCGGTATGATTATATCATAGCTGACAGTGTGCCGGCAGGTATCATAGCCGATGCTACTATTACTAACCGTATAGCCGACCTGACTGTATTTGTGGCACGTGCGGGTAAACTGGACCGTCGACAATTGCCGGACATCGAACAATTGTATCAGGAAAAGAAATTGAAGAATATGGCTATCGTACTGAATGGGGCGGATTTCCGTCATCGCTATGGCTATCGGTATTACGGTTATTACGGAAACTATAACTATGGTGCAAACAAGAAAAAGAAATGATCAAGGTTTAAAGTAAAGTTATAAGAAATGAACGAACAGAGAAAAAAGAAGTATGAGACACCTGTAACGAAGCATGTACAGGTAGAAGTGGAAAACTCGATTTGTGCTGCTTCAGTGACTCCAGAGAAAGGACAAGATGTGGCTACAGACCGTCATGTGGACATCAATCAGCAGATAGATGGTGGTGACATAGATTTCACTAAGGGAGATAGCACTTGGGAATGATTGAAAGAATAAAAACAATGTATTAAGGTAAAGTTAAGATGGAAAAGAAAAATGGTTTGCTGACAGCTGCCTTGCTGGCCACTGTGTTATTAATGGGCAGCTGTAGTAGCGAAGATAGTGAAATGGGTACACCGGCGCAATCTGGCAGCCCTATTTTGTTCAGTGTGGCAGATGTTCAGCCACGGACACGCACGGTATATGAAGACCGGCTTCAAATCAATTGGGTGGAGAATGATGGGATTGGAATCTGTTCACCTTCTGACAATGTGCTTCCTTTTGTTGAAGGAGGACCTAAGAATGCTACGTATAAAGTAACTGCCTTAAATGCCGATGGTCATCCCCATCATGCGGAAATAAAACCATCTGAAGAAAAAAACTACTTAAAATGGGGAAATGACTTGAGCACTCCAGCTGTTTTTTATGGGGCTTATCCGGCAGAGAGAATAGTCACATATCCCAAAGAGAATAGTGGTGTATTCTCCATGAAGTATTACACCAATCAAGAGTGTAAGGTATATTCGTCCGAGAATGGGGTGTATTTGACTAAACCGGATATGAAGAATGCCTACATGATGGCAAAGAATGAACTCACCCCTATAGGCGACCATGTGCTGCTGGCCTTCGATCCAATCATGACTACACCGGATATTACTATTACGGCAGGTAGTTATGAAGTGGGAACAGGCATTATCCGACCAGTTACTGTGACTGGGGTCAGCGTCATTATGCCTAAGAAATTAAGTTCTTCCAATTTAAATTACAAGATTACCAATTTAACCAATGGTAGCATTGCAACTCCTCGTGGTGAATTACAAAATATTGTTGATGGTCAAGAGAGTGTGTTCATTCAGATAGATAATAACGGAAAGAAATACGTTGATTTGTACGAAGGCGAAAGTATCAATCTGATGGCTTTCCTGCCACCGATTCCTCAATTAACAGATGCTAAAATCCAGGTACATACCTTGGGTACTACCTTTGTGATAAAAGTAGATAAGGAATTGCAAACGCAAAGCAGAATCACTATTAAGCTGCCAGATATTAAACCTGAAGACGAGAAACCGAATAACTGGATGAGTAAGTTGGATGACAATACTTCATTGAAGAGTATGTCCATTCCGGCGTATATGTGTCAAGAAAATACTGAAAAAGAATTGCAAAAAATTGAAGATTTATTTAGAAAAGGGGTAAGAGCATTTGATGCAGATGTGTTCGCATCAACTTCGGGAATCATTTCAAAAGAGAAAACAATCGATTCTAATTTTATTGAAAAAATAAATAATCTTTTTTCAGATGTGAAAAATCAAGGTGAGTTTGTTATAGTGTGGGTAGAGAATGATGGGAATTTAAATATACCTGCTAATTGGAGTGCTTTTCACGATAAGATAGCCGATGCCAGAAAGAAAATAATTATTTTAGAAAAACATAATAAAGGTTCACTTTGGGGTTCAGATAAGTTCTCTGATGCGGGAAAAGATAATAAACTGTTTTTACATTCATCCATTGAAGACGCAACAAAATTCAGTGTTAGCAATACCGATTGGACAGCTCAATTTATTAATAATAAATCTGATAATCAGAGTATTTATAGTACCATTGTAAGCAGTAAGCTACAAACAGGCTGCACTGGTATTGTTACTATTCCTAATGCAGGGCAATCTTATGACGAGACCTATGGTGACCTGCTACTTCAGGCTATTATCGACTGTAATCACTACTGTCCCGTAAAAGTGGATAAATAGTTCTTTGAAATTATTGAAATATA
>OGPJ01000422.1_pt1 | contig 34219 bp, 29 predicted proteins | sample 1552831 | NCBI WGS metagenome assembly OGPJ01 (sample SAMEA2579914, study PRJEB22360) | human gut metagenome | biome: human gut; feature: human-associated habitat; material: faeces | place: Denmark | collected 2008/2010
CCAATATGGATAGATTTATAGAACGGCAGCCACGCATATTGACTGCTATTTATGCAAATTTAAAATCCAATATGGATAGATTTATAGACAGTTATGACTTAACAAAAAATACAGTCTGCCAACATTTAAAATCCAATATGGATAGATTTATAGCCGTGGAATAAAAGGATAAGTAATCATCGGCATTTTTCTGTGCTGTTTTGTCGATATACCAAATATTTATCAAATATTACTGTCATTTCAATATACAAAAAGCAACTATACCGATGATTACTTGATTTTTAGGTTCTGTCAACCTGCCGGGGGTTTTGTGCTATGTCAGGTCGACAATAAAAGCTTTACAAAAAATTTGATGTTTTATCATCCGTTTTTCCAAGAAAATCTTTATTCATCCACCGTTCTTCACGGGTATGAAACATTATTACCGAATCCTTGTCTTTTCTGATATAAACATCAAGTTCTTTTTGCAAAGCAAGTGAGTTTGCTTTACTTAAGTTTCCTTCAAAAACAGAGTTTTGAATATGTACAAGATATTTTTTGCAAATCTTAAATACCTTTGGAAGTATTTTTCTGCCTTTTTCATCACATATTATATCATATACAAGAATTACATACAATATTTACCACCACATTTCAAAGCCTTTATATTCTTTTTCTCCTATAATGTGCTTTATCAGTTTATAAAGTTCAAGTCTGATTAAGAATTGATAAGAAACATTTTTATTAAGTTCTTTGTGAAAAATAGTTGTCTTTAATTTTTCGTCAAATTCAGATGTAATTATTCGTGACGCTCTTTCGGTAAGTTGCAAACCGTTAAGTCCTTCTACAAAACTGCTTTCTGTTATTTGTCTTCGATTAAGCAAAGAAAAGATCAGACGATCCGCAATCAGCGGTTTGAAAATTTCCGAAACATCAAGTGCAAGAGAATATCGCCTTGTACCCGGCTGATGAAGATAGCTTATTGTAGGATTAAGTTGGGTTTTATATATTTCCGCCAGAGTTTTTGTATATACAAGAGAATTGACATATGAAATAAGGCTGTTAATCATATTGTCGGCAGGATGATAAACTCTTTTATCAAATTCAATATTCTGATCAATAATTACATTCCACGCTTTGTAATATTCCTGACGAATATTACCTTCAATTCCCATCAACTCTTCTATGGTTTCTACATCTGCAAGTTTTCTCCTCAAATTTTCAATAGCAGCCATTTGCTCTGACACATTCTTGCCTCTGCCGTTGTAGTATCTTAAGTTTCTGTAAATATTATAAGACGCAGCAACTATAAATTCTCTTGCTATTGATAATCTGTTTGAATAGTCGCCGTAAGCAAGCACTTGCTTAACCAAAAGCTGACCTGCAAGTTTTGTTTCCTTTGGGCAAAAACTTCCTATGTAAAATTGATAGTAATTGAAGAAATGTACAAGTATTCCGTATTTTGAAAATAAGTTCAGCAATTTAGATGTAACCGTTATTTCATTCATAATATAAATTTCTTTAATATTTTCTATCGGAAGATCTTTTACATTTCCGTCAATTGCAGTAAATCTTAATGTGTTGTCTTTTTGAGTTAAATTGCCTGACGAATATATGTAATAACTTTCCTGCATTTTATCACCTCAAATACAGCACAAATCATAGTAAGCACATGATTTGCAAATTCTTTTACTTTTAAATTTTGGCGGCAAAGCAGCCGATATAATTTTTACTATATCAGCTGCCGCACTTTCAAGCTCTCTTTCATCTTCTTCGCTAAGTTCAACATTAAGACTTTGCTTTAGCAAAGGATAATCAATTCTGCCTTTTATTCCCTCTACCCCGCGCTTTTTCAGATAATAAAGATAGTATTTAAGTTGAGCAATACCCGCTTCCTCTATCTTTCTGCTTTTCTTTACCTCATGTAAAAGTTTATGCTCGGTAATAAAATCAATATTGATTGTGTTGTCGATCATAATATGTTTTTTCTTTTGCTTATAAGTGGTTTCATCTATAAGTTTTCCGATTTTGACATTTTCGTTTTCACTTTCCATTGCCAAACCGTTTGAAAAATACCACAGCTTTCTTTTACAAACATAGTAATAATAAATATGCATACCCGAAATATTATTTTCGTCCATAATCATACCTCATATAAAATTATCAGGTTCTCCGTTATCATCAGATTTATCTTGCTTTTTGGTTTTCTTTTCCTTATCAAATCTGATGCCGCATTCGGAATCATAACTGCTGTTAATAACAGGTAATTCAGTATATGGCATTTTTAATTTTTTTATTTCGTAATCGTCAATTCTGAATTTAGGTACGGAAACCGTGAAGCCAAGTATTTCTTCGTTTGCCTTAAGTTTATCATCTCTTGAATAAGTATCTGATTTTAAAACTTCCAAAGCTTTTTCTATGGCACTTTCATTTTGATTATAAACATCAATCGGCACAGCGTCACTTCTGTCAATACTTCTTATCCCATCTTTTTTAAGAGAGAAATAATCGACCTTTACTTTATAATATTTATAAATTTTACGATATTCTTGATAATATTTTGATTTTTCGATTTTTTCAACCGAAAGGTACTCATCTATAAGTTCTTTTTTAAGAACTTCAGAGATAATTCCGTCAACGCTTAAAATCGCCTGTTTTGACAACGAATGAATATCATCGTCAACAAAACGATGTGCATTACCTTGAATTTCAGTAAATACAAAACAATTGTAAGATGAAAAGTCTTTATTACCCTTTCTGTTTACTCTGCCAAAGCGTTGGAACAGGGAAAATAAATCTGATAACTCGGTAATAAGAATATCAAAATCAATGTCAAGACTTGCTTCGACTACGGATGTTGAAATCCATATTTCAGGTATATTCATGCTTTCGTTAGTTTTTTCAGAGGCTGCCAAAATCGCATTTTCTTTAGTTTTTCTGTCATTTTTTGTAAAATTGGAATGAAACAGATTTACACTTGCGTTAATATCCGAATTTTTTATTTCGGTGTACATCTTATTTGCAATATCAATTGAATTGCAAACGACAAGATATTTTTTTACTTTATCGCATATTGTATCATCAAATATTTTTATAATATCGTCAGACTGCAAGTTTTTTTCATATACTTTTACATTATGCCTTAGCTTTCCTTTATCAGAAAAATCGGATGTTTTTACATCTGTTCCGAGTATTTTTTCAATCTCGTTTCTTACAAACGGAGGCAAAGTTGCGGTAATTACAGCCACTTTACCACCCAAAGTATGAATCATCTCAATTGCATAAATAATTGCAGCCAAAACATCAGGTGAATACATCTGTATCTCATCAATAATAAACTTTGAATATGACGCTACCGCAAGTTTGTATTCATAACCTGCATATTTCAATGCAAAGTCAAATATCTGATCAGGCGTACAAATTGTAATCGGAAGTGCAAGCTGTTTACTGCATTGTGCATACGCAAAATCATAATTTTTTCCGTTAATTATTGAATCTTCCAAATAATAGGATTTCATATCGGAGTGAACAAGTGCCACTCTATCCTTATAATCTTCTTGAGAATTATCTCCGCAAAGCTTTTTAATTCTTTCGTACATCGCATTGATAGCTGTTTTTAACGGCAGAACGAAAAAGCATTTATTGTCCCCACACCAAAGCAATCCCGCCTCGGTTTTGCCCATACCTGTAGGTGCGGTTACAATTAAATTGCTGTCGGTATTTTTAATGCAAAATTCTTGCAATTCATTGTAATGTATATTTCGGGTATTTTTCCAATTGTTTAAAGAAACAGTCAAAAAATCGTTGACCTTTTCGCAGTCAAGTCCTGCACTTGCACTGTAATCACATTTATGTAAAAGACCTTTTAATAAAACAGCGTATTGTTTTTCGGGTTCGCTGAGTTTTTTGTCGAACAGGTCTTTAATTTTCTTAACATTGCGTTTCATCTTATTGTACGAAGCGGTTTCCAAACCAAGTTCAGAAATAAAGGTTTCGATAAGCTCTTTATTTTCACCGAAAACCGTAATAGGAGATTCCTTATTATCGTGATGATACATCACTGCAAAATATACACTATCAGGCTTATTGCACTCGGATTTATCAATGTAAAATATTGAAAGCACATTGTGCGGAATTTCAAGCTCCGGCTGAAATTTGCCGCCCCTTTGCACTCGCTTTTGAAATTGAGAGTTTGCCTTTCCGTAATCGTGTTTTTTGCACGCAACAAGTAAATCTGAATATAACTCTTCAGATTTAATATAGCCGAGCTTATAGAGCAGTTTTGCCTGCTCTATAAGCTCATTTGAATGTTGTCCGATAGTTTTGTCGGGTTTTGCAAGTTTATCTTCTATATTCATATAAATACCTCAAGCTAAAAGCACTGTATATATTCCGTTCTCTGATTTATCAAGCATTATACCTTTACATCCGCTGTCAAGGTAATTAATCTGACAGAAAATAACAGGCACACGATTAAACACTCGTTTTCTCATACCGCCCTTTATTTGCTCAACCACATAATCCTTTGGCATAAAATATTTTGTGCCTCCTGCGTATCCACCGTCTGTTTTTGAAATTATATCCATATCGGATTGATTTTCCTCATAATACTCAACAGGCATATAAACATCGAAATCATTTTTTTCGTAATCAACATCTTCATCAACCTCAGTAAGCTCTGTTTGAGCACACTCGAGCACTTCTACAAAGTCCTCTCCTCTGCCGATTGCAGTAAGGTTTCCGATATTATCCATAATATCATTCATAGTATTGTCATCAGTCACAATATGAATTACAAGTTCAATGTCGCAAAGGATTTCATAATACTTAGGGCCTTTTGCAAGCGTTCTGAAATGGGAATACGGAACAGTATACTTTACCTTTTCGTATTCATCATACACAGCCTTTATATGCTTAATACGCTTATCAAATTCTTTTACTTCTTCGGCAGAAATATTTTCATCGGCTTTCATTTCTTTGAGCCGAGTTTTCATTTTATTAATGATTTTTTTATGCTTGTCGATTCTGCGTTTTGTACGCTTTAAAAAGCGGTATTCTTCAAGCAATTTTTCATTAATTACATTAATTGTAATGCCTTTTTCAAAACTGTTTCCTTGAGTATTTTGAGCAGTAGCCACAACCTGATATGCACTTGAAAGCATATCGGGATTTTTCATTTTCACAAGTATATTTCGATCATCTTCTACTCTGTTGAGAAAACAGTCGTCCTTATACATTTTTGTTTTTAAAGAACCGTACTTTCCCTGCACGCTTACTTGCATAGGATGATAAGATGTATAACCGCAAGCCTTATGAAGTGCTCCGATAACAGTTGAATACGGCGGTAAAGGAAATGTCATACGATTGTCTACAGTTTCTTCTTTTTTGTAATTTGCACTGTTTTGTTTTATATGAAGTCTAATTGCTTTCATATTAATTCCGCCTTACTCCGAAAAATACTCTTTAACCTGACCTCTGAGATTTTCAAAAAATTCTGTCATACTTACAGGATTAAGTTCTCTTACAATTTCATCCTCGTTTGAAAGCTCACCGTTACGCATAAGTGCACAACTGTAACCTTGAGCAAGTTTTTCCTTAATCGGCTCTATAATAAGTATTTTGCCTGAAACAGAAACAGCATTTTCAAAAATATGTGTTTTTCTCGGTGAAAGACCGCCTACCACAAAAATCGGCTCTGCGTTATCAAGATTTCCCTTAACAACAAGTGAAAGATTTTCTACTGCGTCAATAAGAGCAATTACCCTTTCGCACTTTTCTGCGTTATCTGCCTCTGCACCAAAATTTTCGTCCTTACCGATTTTTTCAAGGTCAATTGTAAGACTGTAAATTTTAGATGATTTGTCATATTCATATTGATAAGGCATAAGACCGCAATCCTTTGCATTGTTTTGAACATTTAAACCGTGTGCCATAGCATAATTGGTTGCAAGGTAAAGGTTATTGTGAAAACGGGCATCATTAATAAACGGCTCTGTAGCAACAGCGTCTGTAAGATAGAAAGAACTGTTACGGATGTATGTAACATCTTTTGTTGACATATATCCACCCTCAAGTGCACGGCAGGTTGCGGCATTTACATCTTCATTAACAAGTTTCTGCATTGCTCCGTCGATTGATGTCTGTAAATCATCATAAAAACCCGACTGAACACAGATAGCGTTTTTAAGGCTCTCACGACTTCTTGTAGCGTACTCTTTTCCGCCTCTGAATACCTTTTGTACACTTGAAATATTACCGAGGCTTTCGCCGTAGTTGCTTGTCATATTTGCGATTACAGTTAATGTTAATGCTTTATTTTTCATAATAAAATCTCCTTTATATTAGTTATTTTTTGAGCTTACTTCAATTAATGCGCTTGCAAAAGCAAATGCAAGATCTTTATTTTCTTCCGCATTTTCAAGAAATGTATAGAAAAATGAAAATTCCATTCCGACATAAGCAGACAAACTAAGTATAATCTCTTTTGCTCTGTCGTAATCATGTGCGCAAAGAGCACTGATTATTTTTTGCTTATATGAATTAATTTTATTACTGCTTTTCATTTCAATTAGTTTTTTGGAAGTTAAAAATCCACAACTTTTTGCTGACTTAATTTCATCCATAATTTCATTTCCTTTCCAAGATACATTTATGTCTATTAGCATATCAGTTCTGCTTTTTATATAGCCTTTAACGGCATTATCATCAAAATAAAACTTAAGCATCATTAAAATTACATCGTCAAGCAACACATTGTTAAGACAACGCATATAAACTTCTTTCTCAAGATTAAACCAATAATCATCATTGATTTTTTTGACAAAGTTTAATGATTTCCCCGATAATTCTCTTAACTTTTTTAATCTTTCAAGTCGTACAAAGAATGTTTCGTAATAAGCCTTATCTTGAGATTTTGATATAATTTCAACATCATAGCTTATATAATCCTTTGAGTTTTGCAAAACAAGCATTAGTTTGTTTTTGTCGTCTTTATTTTCTGTACTGCTAAGTTGATTTGAAAAAGCATAGTTTGTTTGAGTTAAAGACTTAACAGAAAAATTGTTATTCACAAAATAAGCTTCTCTCATATCAGGATTTGAGAAAGCAAACGGTATAAAATCAAATTCTAAAATATCATTGCTCTCAAAACTTTCCTTTGAAAAACAAAAGCCGAGATTACTTGTTTTTCTGTCTTTGTCAACATTGTAGCCTCTAAGTCTGCAAGTGCTGTTATCTTCGGTAAAAATAAGTCGTTCATTGCAGTAATTCTTATAAAGGTTATTGCCGTTTTTAAAGATATTCTTTATAATTTCCGCCCTGTTTTCTTCAATGGTTGAGATAAAAATATCTTTATTTGTTCCGTCAAATTTTATTTTGTCAAATAGCCCTTTAAGAACTGTTTTGCTCTTAACAAGGTCGTTTACCAATTTAATTTGTTCTTCACTGAATTCTTGACTTTCGAGAATGTTTAAAATATTTTTGTGAGTCATATATTTTTCAAAATAGTTCTCTGCAAACTCAAGATATTTTTCTTCTGTTATATCTTCACTTTTGTAAATAATACCGTCAAAGCCGTGGATATAATTATCGGGCTTTTCTTCAACATCATAGAGGACTTTGTAATCAATTCCAAAGTAATCAAAATATTTACATAAACCGACAACGGCTGCCGCAAACCTCCAATCGGTAGGCTGCAGCAAAGTGTCATAATCAAAGTAATCAATCTTCGTTTTCATTAATTCGGTTCACCTCCCTCCGATAAAAGCTCGGCAAAGCCAAATCCTGCGGATTTTCGTGAACCTATACCGCTTTTCAGCAGATAATTAATAACCGATTTATCGGCATTAATACTAAAACTGCCTAAACTGCATTCAATGTAGTTTTTATAGTGATAAACCACTGTTTTTTTTGCGTTTAACGGTTTAATTTCAAAGTTTGAAATTAACTTCTCGTCAAAACCGCTTTCAACAAGCTGCTCTTTAATTACCTGTTTTGCAATCTCCGTAAAATCCGGATTTGCAACCGAAATATACCTATCCGAATTATTCTCGGCTTTATGTAATCTGATACACAAAGGGCTAAGCATTTTCACAACAGCGGATGATGAAGTAACATTTTTTTCCGGCACAAGATTAACACTGACAAGTTTCATTTCGTTGCCGAGCGGAGCGGGAATCGGCTTGTCCTTTTGCTTTATAAAAGCAGACATAAAAATACATCCCGTATTATAGTCAGCTGTTGAAAAAGTAATGTTTAGTTGATTTTTCCCGAGTTGAATTTCCGTTTTAGAAAACTTCGGCATAGGCAGATTCACCGCAAAAGTAAAATTTCTGCGTTCCGGTGTAAAATAATATTTTTCATAATATTTTCCCTCGGCAATATCTGACAGTGACCGTTTAAAAAACGAAAGCATAATTCGTCGATAATCAATCGGCAGCTTATTGTTTTGCAAATGAAATCGCAATAAGATTTTCATATTTACCTCCATTTATTATTTTAATAGTATTAGATTTCGTTATTAAAGTTATGATATTTCACAACTCTAATTACAGTATAGCGTTCACAATTTTGTTTGTCAATACCTAATATTCGTTTTATTAAACATTTTTAATAAATTATATCAAAATGATATTAAATTTAATCAATTTAGCACATTTGATATTTTTAATCAATTATGTTATAATTATCTAAATCTAACCAAAATGGATTTTAAACAATATTCGTTTAAAACTTTTAGTTTAATCTATCCAAATTGGATTTTGTCTTTACCATACTCTTTTGTCAAGGTGAACCCGTGGTATTTCTCGTTTTTTCCTCAAAAATCCGAACTTCACTTTGGCAATTTAGGTTTGTCTTTACCATATTATAACATTTTCACTGTACCATAATCCGTACTTTGAATTTGATTTATAAAAAAGATAAAAGATAAAAGGCTCTCGATAAAAATTCGAGGGCCTTTGCTTTTTAAAATCATATTTCGTTATATATGTTGGAGTAATGTTTATAAATTATGATTTATCGGAATATTTTGCAAGGCAATTATAAAAGTTTGGTCAAACTTTTATAATTGTGACGGTAGGGTAAACAAAATTTATCTCCATTTTTAAATATTTAAATCATTCTATGCTTTTTCCATCTGCCTGACAAATACCTTGCATGATATGCTGTAGCACGAGCATACCAATCAACAAACATACCGATCCATACACCTAAAACGCCCATATTAAGAACCATAACAAGTATATAACTGCAAACTATTCTGAATATCCACATTGAAATCATACTTACACTGAGTGAAAAGTTTACATCTGTACACTTGCACAATTTGAGTTATATTTCTTTGTACATTCAAACATAATAAATGCATTTATTTAAATATACAGATGTATTTTTAGTATATTATTACTATTAAAAATTAGCCGCTTGTATATATAATACTATTTGAGATATTATATTATAAACTCTTTATAAATGTGGTTTTAAATCAAAGTTAATATTCACTAACTTCAATATTTGGTATTTTCTGCTATTTTTCTGTGTTACCAACATTTTATAATTGATTATCAAAGATATAATAAGTTATTCTTCGGTAAAAATTATAAGTAAGTAATTTGTATAAATGATATTATATATCTTGATGTATGTTAAAATTATAATCACCGTTAAACTTAGAGTTTAATATAAAACAGTTAAAATTTTCTTAAAAATTTTATAATCTGAAATTAACGCTTGACAAATATTATCTGTAATGATATAATACTATTTGTTACAGAGATAAGCGGATGTAGTTTAGTGGTAGAACTTCAGCCTTCCAAGCTGATCGTGTGGGTTCGATTCCCATCATCCGCTCCACAAAAGGTGCTGTAAAGAAACAGCATATTAAAAAGCCGAGATTCACGAAAAAGTGAGTCTCGGTATTTTTTTGCTTGCATTGCTGAATATTGTATCCGGGCAATAATCGGTCGTTACCCTTATTTGCATTGGCAGTTATCTTTGTTCCGTCGATGTAGATATGCGACATATCCTGCTTTCCTTAACAGGAAGGTGTTTATTTAGATCAATATGATGAAAAACCTCGTTAAATGTATATACCGGATCAGAAATTTCTATTATTTTTCCAATTTCCGGTTATAATTTTAATTGATACGGTGTATAATGCACCTTGTTGATATGGTTTTTCATTGATAGTAAATTATATCACAAAAGCGACTGCATTCCTACCTTTCGGTTAGAATGCAGTCGTTTTTTATTTGGGCTGTTTTTTACAGCTCCTTTTCTTAACGGTCGCCTTCAAGTCCCGTTATTAATTTACTTGTAAAACAAAAAACAGATTAACAAAAAGCTAATCTGTTTTTATGGTGCGAGTGACGGAGTGAAAAAAATAAGTACACTTTCTGCCTCGTTTGATACGGCTTGTTAAATTTATAAATATCATCAACGCTCTCCCTAAAAACAGTCCACCGGACTGTTTTCTTAACGGTCGCCTTCAAGTCCCGCTATTAATTTACTTGTAAAGCAAAAAAACAGATTAACAAAAAGCTAATCTGTTTTTATGGTGCGAGTGACGGGACTTGAACCCGTACGTCGTGAAACACACGCCCCTCAAACGTGCCTGTCTGCCTATTCCAGCACACTCGCAAATATTGTCTGTCGACAACGATAAATATTATATCACTGCTTACTTACTTTGTCAACAGATTTTTAAAAAAACTTTTAATTTTTAACAATTTTATTTTTTACAAAACACACCTCATATTGACATTAATTTTAGAGTGTGATATTATCAGTTTGAAATTTTTATAATAAATCAGGAGTAATTATTATGAAAAAAGCAATTTTATTTGATTTAGACGGAACATTGTGGCACACAAGCGATGTAATTCTTCCTATATGGAACGAAGTTCTTAAAAAGCATCCAGAAACTCAAAAGCAAATAACGCTTGAAGAAATGAACAGCTATATGGGCAAAACTATTGAGCAGATTGCAAACATTATGTTGCCGGAGCTTAGTGAAGAAAACGGCGTAAACATTATAAAAGAATGTTGTGCCGTAGAAGTTCCATATCTTGAAAAGTCAGGCGGTCATTTGTATGATAACCTCGAAGATGTGCTTAGCAAACTTTCCGAAAAATATTTTCTCGGTATAATCAGTAACTGTCAGTGCGGTTATATTGAAGCATTTTTGAAAGCTCACAAACTCGAAAAATATTTTTCTGATTTTGAAATGTCAGGCAGAACCCAACTCACAAAAGGCGAAAATATCAGCCTTGTTATTAGCAGAAATAACATTGATTGTGCTTTCTATGTTGGCGACACTATCGGTGATCAAACAGCGTCAAAAGACGCAAAGGTGCCGTTTGTATTTGCCGAATACGGTTTTGGCAATACAGAAAATCCCGACTACACCATTCACAGTTTTTCCGACCTTTTAGAAATCAGCGATAAAGTATTTGCAGAGAACTAATCATTTATTTGTGTTTCGGAGGTCTTATCTTCCCTCTCACTCTCCTTTGCCTTGTAATAAATAACGGTCGGCTTGTGGGACTTACCGTTCTTTTTATTATGGTTTATATACACTATTACAAACACTACGGCAACAAGTGCAATTATGATTACAGCGGTTACAATTAATATAAATTCACGCATAAAAACATCCTCACATTTTTATTGATTAATTCAATTATAAATGTGAGGATGTAAATTTTTTAATGAATTATGTAGACGAAAAATTATTTTGTAAGAAAATAATTCATCATAGTAAAGCCTTTTTCAATGTAGTTGCCTGTTTCTCTTGCTTCTTTTTCGCAGAATACTTTTACACCGCTGTTAATCTCATTTTTACTGTCATAAATAAGATACGGAACAGGAGTAGAAGTATGTGTACGGATAGAAAGCGGAGTCGGATGATCAGGACATACCAAAACAGCAAAATCATCGTAACCCTTTAAAAATTCAACTACAGGACCGAGAATATGCTCGTCTATCATTTCAATAGCTTTTACCTTATTTTCAATTTCACCACGGTGACCGCACTCGTCAGGAGCTTCAACATGTACATAAACAAGATCGGCACCGTTTTTAAATTCTTCAATAGCTGCCTTGCATTTACCGTCAAAGTTTGTATCAAGGTAACCTGTAGCGCCGTCAACATCAACACTGTTCATTCCTGCGCAGATTGCAATTCCCTTTAAGAGGTCAACGGCAGAAATCATACTGCCCTTTATACCGAATTTTTCACTGAAATTATCAAGTAAAGGTTTAGTACCCTCGCCCCAAAGCCAAATTGAGTTTGCAGGGCGCTTGCCTCTTGCTATTCTCGCCTGATTTACAGGGTGATCCTTTAAAAGGTCATAGCTCTTCTTCATAAGGTCATAAAGCTCGTCAACAGCCTCACCCTTTGGAATGTAGTCAGTAATTACCTTGCCTGTAATATCGTGCGGAGGTGTAAGCACACCGGGATGCGGATTACCGTTGCTCCAAACAAGGCAATGACGATAAGATACGCCCGGATAGAAACGGAATACATCATTTCCGAGTTTTTCCTGAATATACTCAATGAGAATCTTAGCTTCTTCCGAAGAAATATCATCGGCGCAATAATCAAGAATTGTTTTATTTTCGTAATCTTCATCATCTGAAAGAGTAACAAGATTACATCTTAAAGTTACATCTGTATCCTTTAAATCAATACCGATGCTTGCAGCCTCAAGCGGAGAACGACCGCTGTAATATACGGCAGGTTCATAACCGAGTACCGAAAGGTTTGCTACATCGCTGCCGGGTTTTAAACCCTCTGCTACAGTCTTAACAATACCGACCTCAGCCTTTGCGGCAAGGCTGTCCATACAAGGCTTGTTTGCCTTTTCCATCGGTGTAGAATTTCCAAGTGCCTCGTTTGGCTCATCGGCCATACCGTCACAAAGCATTACCAAATATTTCACTTTTATCTACCTCTTTAATGATTATTTTTGCAATGTTCCAAGACTTGCACATTTGAGATATGCGTTAATAAATCCGTCAATGTCACCGTCCATAACAGCCTGAATATTACCAGTTTCGTATGAAGTGCGGTGATCCTTAACCATTGTGTATGGCATAAACACATAGCTGCGGATCTGACTGCCCCATGTGATTTCTTTTTGAACGCCTTTAATGTCTTCAATTTTATCAAGGTGTTCTCTCTCTTTAATTTCCATAAGTTTTGAAATAAGCATTTTCATAGCCACATCACGGTTTTGATACTGACTTCTTTCAACCTGGCTTGCTACAACAATACCTGTCGGAATATGAGTAAGACGAACGGCAGATGAAGTCTTATTTACCTTCTGTCCGCCTGCACCGCTCGCACGATAAACATCCATCTTAATATCCTCCGGAGCAATGTTTACTTCTATGTTATCGTCCATTTCAGGCATAACCTCAAGGGATGCAAAACTTGTGTGTCTTCTGCCCTGAGAGTCAAACGGAGAAACTCTTACAAGACGGTGAACGCCTGCCTCGCTCTTTAAGTAGCCGTAAGCGTTTTCGCCCTCAATAAGGAGAACGGCGCTTTTAAGTCCTGCCTCATCGCCGTCAAGATAGTCAACTTCCTTAACCTTAAAGCCATGAGCATCTGCCCAGCGGTTGTACATTCTGTAAAGCATTTCTGCCCAGTCCTGAGCCTCTGTACCGCCCGAACCTGCGTGGAAAGTCAAAATAGCGTTGTTTTTATCGTACTCGCCTGTAAGGAGAGTTTGAAGTCTTTGCTTTTCAAGACTTTCTTTAACTCCCTCTGCCTCGCTTTCAGCCTCTTCAAGAAGCGAAAGATCCTCTTCCTCATTTGCAAGTTCAATCAAAGCGCAGGTATCTTCATACTTAGCCACCAAAGCCTCATAAGCCTCAACCTTACCTTTTAGTGTGCCTGTACGCTGTAAAACTTTTTGAGATTTTTCTACATCGTCCCAAAACCCCGGTTCTGTAGCTTTAAGCTCAAGCTGCTGAATTTCAGAAAGCATACCTTTCATACCGAGAGCGTCTGACAAATCGTCAATTTCAGGTTTAAGTGCCTGAACCTTTAACAATAATTCCTCAAATTGTACCATAAAATATACCATTCCTGTCTTAATTTGATATATAGCTCTAAAAATCAGATTACTATTTTACATACAATTTTATTATAGCAAATTAGCCGATAAATGTAAACTGTTTTTTATAATAAGGAATTTGTGTAAATAATTTATTCCCGCTTTCCCGCCGCATATTCTCCCGTATTAACATCAGCGTCTTTAAAATGCGCTATATAATTTTTAGGAATAAAACTTGCCGATAATTTATAATAAGAAAAACATTCGGTTTTGCCAAGATGTTTTTCCATTATTTCATTCATTACCGACTGCTGCGGCATTTCACATTTTTCTTCAAAAAGCAAATGCACAAAAAACATCATACCGGGTTGCGGCGATTTTTCATTGAGATTTTATTGAAAAATCTTTTCTTCATTATCCGGCATTATATTTTTCCTATCTTGTAATTATGTTTTATCTGTAATTTTTCCGTCCTGGGATACAACAAGTTTGCCGTTTTTGATTGCGTTATCGACAGCAAAACCGACCGTTGTATCAATAAGCGTGCCTGTTCTTGTAAAACCGAACTTTTTGGCACTTTCTTTAATAAGGTCAGATTTTTGCATACCGCCTTGTTCGCTCAAAACTTGAATGACTGCATTTAATATTTCTTTTGAAGAAATATCGTCAATATTGCGCCTATTCTCGTTTTGCTCCGACACACGATAAACATTGTATTCATCAGGTTTTTGTTCGGGCTGCCATACGAATATCACCCCGTTGTCAGAGGTTTCGGAGTGCATTATTCTGCCGAGAATACCGTCAAGTATTACCTCTGCCCTGTTACCCGAGCGAGAAATACCGTAAGCCGAAAGCACACTTTTGTACAATGCTTTTTTACTTATTGGTGCTTGAACAGAGATAATTTTAAACATCAGCTTTTGAATTTCGACCTCTGCCGCTGCTGTATAAAAACTTTCAGAACTTCCGAGAATTTGAGAATCGACTGTTTCGTACTTTCGCTGTCTTGTCTGTTCAATCTGTGTTGATGTATCAATTTTTTCAAATTCTAAATTTTGAGTTTTGTTTTGCTCTGAAATTTTTTGCTTGGTATTTTTGCCCGAAATCGCATTTTCAATTTCTGATTTAATCTTTTCAATTACACGAGCCGAATCATCGAGCCAATCAAGAGTCCATACACGCATAATTTTCCAGCCAAGACCTGCAAGCACATCGGGCTGTAATACAAATCTATCTTTAGATGTTGCGGAATTTTTGCAGTTTTCACCGTCGGCAAGAATACCGAGCAGATAACTGTCGGGATTTTCAGGGTCAACGATGCCTATGTCAATCTTGTATTCCGAACAACCGATATTGCAGTTCACCTTATAGCCGAGTTTTTCTATCTCTTTGGCAATTTCTTCAATAACTCTATTATCGTTATGAACAGAAACTTTGCCGTCGGGTATAACAATATTTCGGTTCTGTCCCGCAAATTTCAAAAAGCCTTTAAGCCCTTCAACGCCGAGTGCTCTTGTGCGTGACAAATCAATCTGCTCGGGAGTAAGAGTGGAATACACAATCATTTCCTGTCTTGCTCTTGAAATTGCAACATTAAGTCTGCGCCAGCCGCCGTCACGGTTAAGCGGACCAAAGTTCATAGAAACTTTGCCGTCCTTATCGGGACCGTAGCCGACTGAAAACAGAATTACATCTCTCTCATCGCCCTGTACATTCTCAAGATTTTTAACAAATACGGGTTCTGCGGATTCGCTGTCGTATTTTTCAAGTTCGGGTTTTTTAGAAAATTCATCGGCAAGCATATCTTCAATTAAATTCTGTTGAATAATATTAAAAGTTACAACGCCGATACTCTTTGTACGCAGTTGTTCATCAGATAATCTGCGGATAATTTCATTTACCACAGCCTCTGCCTCGGCTTTATTCTGCTTTGTACCGCCCTTATCATAGTAGCCGTCAATGTGTACAAGCTTAACTGCCGACACTCTGTCGTTCGGCGACGGGAATGTATAAAGTTTATTATCGTAATACTTCATATTGCTGTATGCGATAAGACTTTCGTGGCGAGAACGGTAGTGCCATTTTAAGTACATCTGCGGCATTGAAATCGAAAGGCAGTCATCAAGCAAACTTTCGAGATCTTCGTTTTCAATGTTTTCTTCATCAATTCTGTTTGATTTAAAGAAACTTGTCGGCGGCAACTGATTAGGGTCACCGACTACCACAACATTTTCACCTCTTGCAATCGTGCCGACAGCTTCACTTGTCGGAAGCTGTGATGCTTCATCAAACACCACAAGGTCAAATTTAGGGAATGACGGGTCAATGTATTGCGCAACAGAAATCGGGCTCATAAGCATACACGGGCAAAGTCTGCGTAATAATGCAGGGATTTCGTTAAACAACTTTCTTATCGACATCATTCTGCCGTTGCTTTTTATCGCTCTTTTAAGAATACCGAGTTCGGAAGACGACGCACCTGCCGAACCCGAAACAGGCACTTGAGATGAAAGTTTAGCCACAAGTTCCTGAATAGTAAGTTTTGAATATTCATCAATTAATGCGTGGTATTCTTTTATAGTTTGCTCAAAGCTGTTGCTTCTGAATGTGCTCAAGCTCTCGTCAACAGAAATATATTTGAGTGCAAGCGCATAATACACATTGCATCTGAAAGCGTCAACTGCATTTTCCTTATTAACAATACCGCTTTCAACCGCATTACAAATACACTCAAGATGTTCATTTGCAAGCTGTTCACGCTTAGCGTTATATTCCGTAACCGCATACAATTTATCAATATTCTTACTTATATTATTAAGAGTATTTCCGGTGCGGTCAAGCCAATTGTCGCTCTGCTCATTATCAATATTAACTTTGAAAATGTCGGAAAATTCATTCCATTTTAATATATAATTTTCTGCACAATTAACATCGTTTCCAAGCTGTGCAAGATTAATATTCTTAAAAGCATTCAATATTGTTCTGATTTCATTATAGTTATACACACTTATCGCATTGTAGACGGAATCGGTTTTATCAATTGCCTGTTTAAAATCAGAACCTAATTCATTAAGTATATACCTAAGCTCATTACCGCAAGTCATATTATCATTGTGCAATTTATTAAAATTAATAAGTCGCTGATACCAATTGATAATATTTTCTTTGGTAACGGCATTTGGCATAACACAAAATGTTGCAACTTCTTTCAAAAGTTTTTTCTGTTTTGAATGTCTGCTAAGTATCCAACTTGATTGAGCGACATTCCATTCATTAAGAGCCTGAATACAGTTATACTCATAAATACCGCTTGTAAACACTTTTTCAATCTCTTGTTTTTCTCTGTTTTCGTTACAAATGCTTTCATAATAATTATTCAGCTTTTGACTTGCCGCATTGTAATTATTTTCAAGAATAAGGCTTGGAGAAAAAGCCGAAGGAATAAGCAACGCTCTGCAAAGATTTAAAATGTTTTTGATTGATTTTTCACTTAATTCGGCATTGATATTAAATGTACCGAAAATTCTTTCAACGCTCGATTTTGCATTATTATATAGATTAAGCAAATTTACACAATCCGAATACAGCTTTTCTCTTAACGGTATAGAATATTCCGTAAGAGAAATATTTTTAAGCGGGTTATTAACTATATCACCTACACCGTCAACAGAATTTTTATAACTTAAAATTAAGGATGAAAGCTGTTCTATTCTGTCATCATTAACAGTGTTAATAACTTCTTGCGGAATTGTTATTTTATTCTTAAATTCAGCACAGGTTTCATATTGTTCTATAGCGTCATACACGGAAATTCCGCTCTCGTGCTTTTTATGAAGTCCGTCAATTACAGAATTCATACTCACACGCATAGCTTTCAACCTGTCTGCTGTTGCTTTGTATTTTTCGGGATGCTTTATTCTGCCGACTTCAAGTGATTTTTCGAGTTGAGAAAGCACACTGCTTTTGCTCGCCTTATTTGAGTGAAGTTCAAGGCAGAACGGAGCAAGACCGATATTTTCAAGTCTGTGTTGAACCACATTAAGAGCCGCCATTTTTTCTGCGACAAAAAGAACAGATTTACCGTGATAAAGCGCATTTGCGATTAAATTTGTAATTGTCTGCGACTTACCTGTTCCGGGAGGTCCGTGAAGTACAAAACTTTTTCCCTTTGCCGCCTCTGCAATGGCAAGCATCTGTGAAGAATCTGCGCTCAACGGTATTGCAAGGTCATCGGGTGCGATGCGTTCATCAAGTTCAGACACCGTCAGCGGATTTTCTTCCTGCTCAACAGTAATTTTCTTATCAATAAGACCTGCAACAACCTTATTTTGCATTAATTCGTCGGCACGGTTTCTAAGGTCACTCCACATTACAAACTGACCGAACGAAAACTGCCCCAAGCAAGCCGTATCCACAACATTCCAACGCTTTTTGTCAAGAATACAATTACGAACCGTATTGAAAACAAGCGGAATGTCTGTACCGTGCTCGTCCTCGGGCAGTGGGTCAAGGCTCGGTATTTTCAGTTCGAAAATCTGCCTTAAATACTCAATCAATGTAACATTAATCTGGGTTTCCTCTTGTCTGCTTCTCAATAAATAGCCTTTATTATGCGAACTTTTTACAAGCTCAACAGGAATCATAATAAGCGGTGCATAGCGTGGCTTTTCCGAAATATCGCTTTCGTACCACTTTAAAAATCCAAGTGCTAAGAAAAGTGTGTTTGAACCGTTTTCCTCTATGCTCGACTTTGTTGTTCTGTAAATATTTTTCAGAGTTTTTTCAAGTTCTTCGTCGTGCATAACCGCACAAAGTCTTTTGCTTTTAAACTCTTCGCTTGCAATATTTGTTGCAAGGTCATTTTCGTTTTCTATCTCATAAAGCCTTGCATCTCTAAGTGACGCCGTCCATTCGCTCGGCAATTCCCGTATTGAAAAAGATACTCCGTCTGCAAGACTGTCCTCAAGAGCAGCAAGATCATGAGTTAAAATCGGCAAAGCGTTTTTGGTAATTCTGAAATTTAAAAGTGAGTTTCTCAAACTGAAATCGAGCAGCTTTCTCTCCCATATCTGTATTCTTGAAAGCGAACTTTCCTCATATCCGATTACACCTGTACCGCTTCTGTTAAGTTTCTTAGGTGCAGCTGCCTGATAATCAGGAACCGAATCAACCGTCCCGTCATAACCGCAAATACTGTTGCTATCTATTTTTTGCGGAATCGGTCGCAGTCCTCCCGCTCTTGCTCTTCTAACATCAACAGCACATATAAAATTTTCCGAATCTGACAGATTATTTTTTCCGTGCTTTACCGCTCTGTCAAAATCAATCTTTTCTCACGCCGTAAAATCCGTACATTCAACGAGCAAAATATCTTCATTTCCACTTACCGTTCGTTTGTCTATAGCCGAAAAATCATCAATTACACAATCGGCAAAAGTTTCCTCTTCAAGGCGGCAACCGCAGTATGCGTGACCTTTTTTTATCATTATTAAAGGGAAAAGTCCTGCCGCCTCAAGACAAGACGCATATGTAACCGCAAGGTCAATGCAAGTACCTTGTTTCTGCTCAATTACAGAATAAGGAAGTCGCACACGCTGACCTGCTTTTTCAAAACTTGCAGGCGGATTATTATACACAATATTTTTTGACTGTAAAGCGGCATAAACAGCAGCCATTTGCAGTTTTACAACATCTGCATTGCGGCTCTGATAACCTGTTATGCTCGGGTTTTTTCCCCATTTTCTTAAATAATCGGTTGCAATTTTAAGGATGCCCGAGATAGCGGGATGATTAGGTGTTACAAAAGCCGCAATCAGTTCAGGCATTATATAGCAGCCGCTCCACTCATCATAGGCAAGCAAATCAATATTGTCACCAGCATTTACAAGTTCTTCTTCGCCGCATAAAAGCTGTACGCTGATCTGTGCAACAATTCTCTCTGTCAGTGAGAACAGAAACTCCGTAGATACTATAATATTAACAGGACTTACCTCAATTTCGGTATGCGGAGGTAAAACCTCAATTCTATGTGTAAACGGCTTTGCAAATTCAGGTTCAAAGGAAATTTTTAACATAATATCTTTAATTTCCTCATCGCTGTTATTTTTTATCGTTACGCTACGCACAAGCGGGACATAGTTTTGCTGCATTGCAAAATTCATTGCTCCAAAGGTTACCACTTGTACGCTCACTTTATCATTCACAAGTAATCCTCCTTGCTCAAAAATTTTAACATTTTCATTATATCAGATTTACCAATTTATTACAATATTTTCTAAATAAATATATTCTTTTTGCGGTTAAATAATAAAATTCAGAAATTATATACATTTAAAATATTATAATAAATTATGGTTGCAATTAATAAGATTATTTGTTATAATTAGTTTGTATAAAAATACCCGGAGGCAAATATGGATTTTTATAAATATAAATGCCCTGTTTGTAACAAACAGTTTAAAGAGGGCGATGATATAGTAGTTTGCCCTGAATGCGGCACGCCGCACCACAGAGAATGCTACGAGCAGGAGGAACACTGCTTTTATCAGGATAAACATTCACAAAATTTTTCATTTGAAAATGATCAACCGGACAGTTCTGATAACTTTGAAGCTGACAAAGAGAGCGGCACAGACAATGAAGTAATCTGCAAAATTTGCGGTCATCCAAACGACAATACTTTGTTTTACTGCGAACATTGCGGAGCGCCTCTGTTAAAAGACAATCAACCCAAGAATGATTCCGTAAACGGAAATAATAATGTTCCGCCGGATATGAACGGTTTTCCTTTCGGTCAAAATCCGCAAAACGGCGGAATACCTTTTATTGCGTTTGATCCGATGGCAGGTTTTAAGGCAGACGAAAAAATGGCAGATAATGTAACCGCAGGTGAGGTTTCAAAATTTGTCGGCAAAAATACAAACTACTTTATGCGTGTTTTCGGTTCAATCTTAAGAACAAATAAATCACGATTCAGCTTTGTATCTGCTATTTTACCCGGTGCATATATGCTTTACAGGAAAATGTACGCAATCGGCATTGTTATATCGGTAATCGTGGTAGGATTGCTTGCAGGCACACTTATTATACAAACCACACCTGAATTTACAGAGGCATATAACATTTATATGGATAATTACTCTGCCATACTTCAAAGCGGATACAGCGGTGCTAATGTCGGCGATTTATTTGCCGGTATGTCCTCTACAAATCTTTTGTACTTTGCTGTTCCGTACATTCTCGGAGCAATCAGATTTGCCATTATGCTTATCTGCGGTTTCAGAACAAACAGAATGTATTTTAAACACTGCATAAAGAAAATTTCATCAATTAAAAACTACGCTTCGAGTTTTGATAAAGAATCAGACGAAGAAGCAGCAACCACAAAGTCAAAAATTAACGAGCAGATTGAAAACAAGGGTGGCGTAAACCTTGCCATAGCAGTTGTGGCAACATTTGTATTTTTAGCAATCGCTTATATGCCGCTGTTCGTTTAAAAACAAATATCGGAGGAAAATATGAAAATTACAAAAGCAGTTATACCTGCAGCAGGACTCGGCACAAGAGTACTTCCCGCGACAAAATCAATGCCAAAGGAAATGCTCCCGATAGTAGACAAACCGACCATTCAGTATATCGTTGAAGAGGCAGTTGCAGCCGGAATAACAGATATTCTTATCGTTACAAACAGAGGTAAAGGCATTATCGAAGACCATTTTGATGCATCCCCTGAACTTGAGGCAATCCTTGAAAAAAGCGGCAAACTTGATTTTCTTGAAACAGTAAGAGGTATTTCAAATCTCGCAAATATCACTTTCATTCGTCAGAAAGAAATGAAGGGTTTAGGCCACGCTATTTTAAAAGCAAAGTCTTTTGTAGGCAATGAACCTTTCGCCGTACTTTTCGGCGACGGCGCAATTGTAGGCGAAAAACCAGCCATAGGTCAGCTTATTGAACATTATGGCGAGTTTGGCAAAGGTGTTGTCGGCGTTAAAAAAGTTGATGCAAAAGACATTCATAAATACGGTTCACTTAAAGTTGAGCATATTTACGACAATGTATTTAAATGCACAGATATGAAAGAAAAACCGCAAACTCCGGAGGAAGTTCTCTCACTTTACTCCATCATAGACAGATGTGTTCTTCCGTCAGAAATTTTTGAAATTCTTGAAAGAACACAGCCGGGCATAGGCGGTGAAATTCAGCTTACAGACGCAATGCGTGAAATCGCTGTTACAGACGGTATGACAGCCGTTGAATTTGAGGGCAGAAGATACGATATGGGCAATAAATTCGGTATTCTTCAGGCTCAAATCGAAGTAGGTCTTGAACATCCCGAAACTAAAGACCAATTAAGAGAATACATAAAAGAACTTGCAAAAACATTATAATAAGCTGTCTTGACATAATATAATTAAACTAAAGCACAAAACAGACATTTCCAACTTTTGAGAAATGTCTGTTTTTTATTTGTTTTTATTCGGTTTATTAAACAATATTTATAGTTTTGTACATTAATAGATACAGTAACCGAAATTAGTGGTTGAATTATTTTAAACTTGCGTTATAATATGATAAACAACACAATATCTATTAAGATATACGATATAGTTTAATTAAAATTCTATCGGTATAGTAATCGGGCGGCGCTTTTCAAAGATAGTATACGATTTAAATCCGCACTTATGTGCAAGTCTTATTCCCTCTTCTATTCCGTTTCCGACAGCAGTGCTTGTGTGGGCATCACTTCCGACAGTGATAAGCTTTCCGCCGAGTTCACGATAGCGCTTTAGCTGAAATTCATCGGGCAAAGTTCTGCCGATGGGTTTGAATAAACCCGAAGTATTAATTTCAAGAGCTTTATTGTTTGAAATCAGTGTTCTGTATATATCGTCAATAACATCTTGATAAGGTGTAAGGTCGGGATATTCCCCTGTTGTTTCAAAAATATATCTTAAAGGATATGTAAGATGAGCAAGGCTGTCAAAGTCACTGAAGGTCGCTGTTTCTGCAAGTTCATTAAAATATAATTTCAAAATTTCGGAAATATTACAATTATTAAAGTCAATAAAATAGAAATCTTCCATATTTTTTAAATTGTGCAAAGACGCTAAAACAAAGTCAAAATCGCCAAAAGAAAGCGCTTTTTCGGTACATTCCGGATCGTGCATAAGCTCGCCGAGCTCTATTCCGCATAAAACCTTGAGTTTTTGTCTATATTTTATCTGTGCGTTTTTGGTTTGCAAAAATGACAAAGGTATTCTTTCGTTAAAATCTCCGAATTCTTCGTTATAGCCAAACTTGATAAAAGGTGCTTCGCAATGGTCGGTAATTGCTATTGCGTAAAATCCCTTATTTAGGGCAGATTTACACATTTCTTCCACTGTACTTTCAGCGTCAAAAGAATTGTTTGAATGAGTATGAACATCACATAAAATCATAGTTATCAAGCCTCCGTAATAAATAATACCATATTCGCCAAATTTATGCAATATAAGGCTTTACTTTCTTAGATTTTAGTTATATAATAAGGTAATGATAATAAACAATCATATAATTCTTTTATAATTCTTTTGCAGGAATAAAATTAAAATCTTGCAAATACGGAGGTAACTTATGAAAGCTATAATTACAGTAATCGGTAAGGACACAGTCGGAATACTTGCAAAGGTATCAGCCGCTTGTGCTGCTGACAACGCAAACATCGTTGAGGTTACACAGAGCGTTCTTCAGGATATGTTTGCAATGGTTATGCTTATTGAATTCAATGAAGAGAAAATTGATTTTGAAAAGTTAAGAACCGACCTTGACGCTGTCGGAGAGGCTACTGCAACTAAGATTCATGTAATGCACGAAGATATATTCAACAGTATGCACAGAATTTAATTTGCCCTTAAATATGGATTGAAAGGATAAACACCTATGCTCGAAACAAAAGATATACTTGAAACTATCAATATGATTGATAACGAAAATCTCGATGTAAGAACAATTACAATGGGCATTTCACTTTTAGACTGTATTGATGACGATATTGACAAAGCCTGCACAAAGGTATACGACAAAATCTGCCGTTCTGCCAAAGACCTCGTAAAAACAGGCGAGGATATCCAGAGGGAGTACGGTATTCCTATTATAAATAAGAGAATTTCAGTTACCCCTATCGCAATGGTAGCTGCACCATGCCAGAGTAAAAAGGTAGTAAAATTTGCTCACGCACTCGACAAAGCCGCAAAAGAACTCGGCGTAAACTTCATCGGCGGTTATTCCGCTCTTGTACAAAAAGGTTTCGCAAGCGGTGACTATGCGCTTATAGAGAGTATCCCCGAAGCACTTGCAACTACCGATTTTGTTTGCTCTTCGGTAAATATCGGTTCAACAAAAGCCGGTATCAATATGGATGCAGTTAAAATGATGGGTAAAACTGTAGTTCAGACTGCTCAAGCTACAGCAGACCGTGATTGCATCGGCGCTGCAAAGCTTGTAGTATTCTGTAACGCTCCTGAAGATAACCCGTTTATGGCAGGAGCTTTCCACGGTGTCGGCGAGGCTGATACTGTTATCAATGTCGGTGTTTCGGGACCGGGCGTAGTAAGAGCTGCTCTTGCTAAGGGCGGCGAAGGCAAAAATATTGCCGAAATCGCCGATATGGTTAAGAAAACCGCATTTAAAATCACAAGAATGGGTCAGCTTGTAGCAAAAGAAGCAAGCAAAAGACTTTGCGTTCCTTTTGGTATCGTTGACCTTTCACTTGCACCTACACCGGCAGTCGGCGATAGTGTTGCACATATTCTTGAAGAAATGGGACTTGAAGTATGCGGATGTCACGGTACAACTGCTGCTCTTGCACTTCTTAACGATGCTGTTAAGAAAGGCGGCGTAATGGCTTCGTCACATGTTGGCGGACTTAGCGGCGCTTTCATTCCGGTATCGGAGGATGCAGGTATGATTTATGCAGCTGAAAACGAATATCTCGACATAACTAAACTTGAGGCTATGACAGCCGTATGTTCAGTTGGTCTTGATATGATTATTGTACCGGGTGACACAAGTGCCGAGGTTATCTCTGCAATTATTGCAGACGAAGCAGCTATCGGTATGGTAAACACTAAGACAACCGCTGTAAGACTCATTCCCGCTATTGGTAAAAAAGCAGGCGAAACACTTAACTTTGGCGGACTTCTCGGCTACGGTCCTGTAATGCCGCTAAGAAAAGGCTCACCGGCTGAATTTATCAACAGAGGAGGAAGAATTCCTGCACCGCTTCAGGCTCTCAAGAACTAATTTCAGGGGGTGATTTTTTGAAGGATATGATTAAACAGATTGTTGAAGCAGACGCTGAGGCAAAAGCCTTCGATGAAGAAAATCAAAAAAACAAAGAAGCTCTTGCCAAAGAGATTGACGCTCAAGCAAAGGTAATCTACGATTCCTATATGTCAAAAGCTGACGAAACCATTGAGCGCCAGAGTGCTTATATTGACAAGGACATCAGACATCAGTGGCAGGATACTCGTCAGAAGCATAAATCTGTTTTAATTAAACTTAAATCTGATTTCGAGGCAAATGCTGACAAATGGTCAGATGAAATTGCTAAACGAACTATCGGATAACTATCCATTTATTAAGCATATTATTTTAAAGGAGGTGCGAAAGCTGTGTCTTCCACTTCGTTTGCGGTGCTTGCAAAGGCAAGAGCAAAGTTTGGTAAAAGACTTACCGAAAAGGACTACAACAGTTTGCTTAACTCAAACAGTGTTGCAGAAGTAATGTCTTATCTTAAGTCATATACGCACTATGCGGAGGCATTGCGTGATATAAATGAGCGTGATGTTCACCGTGGCAGACTTGAGGTTCTTTTAAGGCAGCATCTTTTCTATGAGTTTGACTCGCTTTGCAGATATGATTCCCAGATGAGCACCGGCTTTTCAGCTTATGTTATAAGCAGAACCGAGATTGAACAGATAATGCGCTTTCTCACTTTGCTGAATACTTCATCTACTGAAAAGTTTATTTATCAGTATCCGACATATTTTGCAAAACATACGGAGATTGATTTGCAGAAACTTGCGCTTGCAAGAAATTACGATGAATTTCTCACCATTTTGAGCAATACAAAGTATTCTCAAATATTTGAAAAATACAAGCCCGACGAAAACAATCTTTTGCCTATATCGGATATTGAAAATGATCTTTATACTTTTGTTTTCTCCAACCTCAAAAAGGTAATAAAGAGCAAAACAAAAGGCACTGAAAGAAAAGAGCTTATGGAGCTTTTTACCGTAATCAACGATTACAATAATTTCTCCCGTGTACTTCGTCTTAAAAAGTATTATAACCTTACACCGGAGCAAATAAAAAACAACCTGCTCTACCCTTTCTCAAGCATCAGTGAAAAAACTCTCGACAGAATGTGCCGTGCGGAATCCTCCGGAGAAGTATTCTCCGTAATGCAGGAAACTCACACCGGTAAGATGATTGAACAAATAGGTTATGTTTACGCAAGTGACATCAGCCCAAGAGTAAAATACAAACTTGCAAGAAAGAATATGTATTTCTCAAACAATCCTTCTGTTGTGATGATTTCATATATGTTCGTTGCCGAAACCGAGCTTATGAATATTATAACCTTGATTGAAGGTACACGATATAAACTTGATTCTAAAAAAATACAGTCCCTGCTTATCGTTTAGTAAGCAGTACCACTAACAAAGAGGTGATTTTATTTGGCTGTATCAACCATGCAAGCTGTTAATATAATCGGCTTTATGGATGAGATTGACGATGTTATTACCGTTTTGGGAGAATCGGGAGTTTTTCATCCCGATGATGTGTCTGTTTTTTACAACAATACCCAAGGTTTTTCACATCTTCAGACCAAAAATATTTATGCCGAACATCTCACTAACCTCAAGGCTTCATTAGGACTTACAAAAAGGCAGTTCCCGCTTGTCGATGTAAGCAATTTTAATCCGACATATCAGGATATTCAATTGTTTTGCAATAAGATTTGCGATGAACTAAACGAGCTTGTTGAAGACAGAGATTTTGCCGCCGAGCAATTGCTTGAGGCAAAACAAAATCTTGACGAAACAAAGCACTTTGTCGGACTTGACATTGAAATAGAAAAGCTGCTTGAGCTTAAATATGTAAATGCAAGATTCGGAAGACTTCCTAAGGACAGCTATGTAAAACTGGAAAATTATAAGGATGACCCTTATATTGATTTTTCGGTGTGTACAGAAGATAAAGCTTATTATTGGGGCGTTTATCTTGCTCCCGCTGATAAGACAGAAGAAATTGACAGAGTTTTTTCAAGTCTTTTCTTTGAGAGATGCGACATAATCGGTGTTAATTCAACGCCAACTCTGCATATGAAAAAACTTACGGCACTTATTCCCCACCTTGAGAATGTTTACAAAGATACCGAAAAGCGTATTGACGATTATCTTTCCATTAACAAAGAAAGAATTTTAAAATATTTGTCAAAACTTGAAGAACTTTCTTTGTACTCAACTATAAGAACTAAAGCTTTGCAGTACAACAAGAGCTTTATTATTGTAGGCTGGGTGCCGACCGAGTTTGCAAAACAGCTTAAAAAACGACTTTGCAAACACAGAAGCGTTACAGTTGAATTTTCAGACGCAAAGGACGAGATTAAAAAATCTCCGCCTGTTAAACTCAAAAACTGTTTCCTTGCACGACCGTTTGAGTTTTATACTTCAATGTACGGCGTGCCAAAATACAATGAAATTGACCCGTCACTTTTTGTTGCAATAACTTACATTATTATATTCGGTATTATGTTTGCCGATGTCGGTCAGGGTATCTGCCTTACTGTTGTAGGTATATTGATGTATAAAATCAAAAAGATGGCAATTGGTAAAATACTTGCACCGTGCGGTATTTCATCTGCATTCTTCGGACTTGTATTCGGCAGTGTGTTCGGATTTGAGCATTTGCTCGACCCCATGTACAAAGCTCTCTTCGGACTTGAAGAAAAGCCTATTGAGGTAATGAGCTCCGAAATGGCAACAAAGATTATTCTTGTAGCCATAGGCATTGGCGTATTCCTTTTAATTACCGCAATGGTCCTCAATATCTACACATCAATCCGTCAAAAGGATTATGGCAGAGCATTGTTCAGCACGAGCGGTGTGGCAGGTATAATTTTCTACAGTGCAATAGTATTCGGTATTGCAGGTCAGCTTTTGTTCGGACTTCCCGTATTCAACGCTCCGTACATTATATTCCTGATTGTAATTCCGTTTATCTTAATTTTCTTTGCCGAGCCGCTTGGCGGATTGGTAAACAAAGAACCTGACTGGAAACCGGAAAGCTGGAAGGACTACATTGTTGAAAATATTTTTGAATCAATCGAAGTTCTTTTAAGCTATGTAACAAACACAATGAGTTTCTTGCGTGTAGGCGCATTTGTTCTTGTGCACGCAGGTATGATGATGGTTGTATTTGTTCTTGCCGAAACCGCAGGTCCTATTGCCTACTGGCCAATTGTTGTAGTAGGTAATGTTATAGTAATGGTACTTGAGGCTCTCCTCGTAGCAATTCAGGTATTAAGACTTGAATACTATGAGCTTTTCAGCCGTTTCTATTCAGGCGAAGGCAGACCATACGAACCTGTCAAGCTAAAACTTACACAAAACAGTTAAGTTGAAAAACTTAATTATATATTTTATTGTTTATTTATTTTTGGAGGTAAATCATTATGAGCATCTTAAATTTAGTTATGTTGGCACTCCCTGTTGTATTTCTTGTAGCATCAGTAGTTGTAGCTGTAAAGGCTTACGAAAAAGGTCATAACAGAAAGAAAACAGTTTTAATGCAGATTGCTTCATTCGCAGCAGTATTTGCAATTTGCCTTCTTTGCCCAATCGTAGCAGGTGCAGCAGATGCAAACACAGTTTCAGAGGCAGTACAGGTTGCTCAGCAGTCATCTAAGAGCTTTGCATATATCGGCGCAGCTATCGCAGTTGGCCTTTCATGTATCGGCGGTGGTATTGCCGTAGGTAACGCAGCTCCTGCAGCTATCGGCGCAACAAGTGAAGATCCAAAGGCATTTGGTAAAGCAATCATCTTCGTTGCTCTCGGTGAAGGTGTTGCCCTTTACGGTATGCTTATCTCAATCTTGATTCTCTTCAGCTAATTGAAGAAATAAAGGATATGACGGAAAATGAAATTTTTTCTTATAAGCGATAATGTTGATACTAAAATGGGTATGCGTTTTGCAGGTATTGACGGTGTAGTTGTTCATACGGAACAAGAGGTTACACGAGAGCTTACTAAGGCTATGGAGAGAGAAGATGTAGCTGTTATTCTTATGACAGAAACTCTTGTTTCTCTCTGCCCTGACCTTATCTATGACTTAAAGCTCAACCGCAAAAAGCCTTTGATTGTAGAAATTCCCGACCGTCATGGCAACGGACGCACCAAAGACAGTATCACAAAATATGTTCAGGACGCTATTGGCGTAAAACTCTGAATGAGCTGAGAGGTTATTAATATGGAAAATACCACAAAAACCGATAACTTTTTGCAAGCCATACAAAGATACACCGAAGAACAAAAGTCTATTGCCAATACTGAAGTTGAGCTTTTAAAGGAAGAAAAACTCAAAAAAGCCGAAGAAAACGGCAAGCGTGACAGCGAACGCTACATACAGCAGCAGCTTGAAGCTAAAAAGTATGTAGAAACAAGCAAACTAGCCAGACTTGTTCAGGAAAGTCAGAAAAAACTCTTTAGAGAAAGAGCAAAAATGACTGACGAAGTATTTGAAATGGCTGCACAAAAGCTTATTAAATACACAGAAACCAAAGAATATAAATTAAAACTTGTTGACAGTGCAAGACAGATTGCAGAACTTTTTGACGATAACCGTTGTGTTGTTTATATAAATGAAAAGGATATGAAGTATTCAACAGAAATCCTTGCCGCATTCCACGGAATGGCTGAACTTGTTAAAGACAACTCAATCAAAATCGGCGGTCTTAAAGGCTACTGCAAATCAATGAGAATTGTTGCCGATGAAACACTCGACACAAAGCTCTCTGCACAGAGAGAATGGTTTATTGAGAACTCAGGTCTGAGCGTTCTTAACTAATTGACCTTCTTGATTTTATCCGAAAGAAGATGGTAATACAAATGGAAAATAATGTTATTTATGGAATTAACGGACCTGTTGTTACCGTAAAAGATGCTGATTGCTTTGAAATGATGGAAATGGTTCATGTAGGTGAACAGAACCTTGTCGGTGAAGTAATCGGTATAACTTCTGATTTTACCACAATTCAGGTATATGAAGAAACAACCGGTCTTAAACCGGGAGATGTTGTTACAGGTACAGGCGCACCTATGAATGTACTTCTCGGACCGGGAATTATTGATAATATTTTTGACGGAATTGAGCGTCCTCTTAAGGCTATTGAGGAACAGGCAGGCGCTTTCATTGACAGAGGTGCATCTGTTTCTTCTCTTGATGACAAAAAGCTCTGGAATGTTACAATGAAAGTAAAGGTTGGCGACAAACTCGAGGGTGGTCAGATTTATGCTACACTCCCCGAAACACCAATCATTGAACACAGACTTATGGTTCACCCTGAACTTTCAGGCGTTGTTACCAAGGTTATGCCTGACGGTCAATACAAGCTTTTTGACACAATTGTTGTTATTAAAGATGATAACGGTGTTGAGCACAACCTCACACTTTGTCAAAAATGGCCTATCAGAACCGCTCGTCCTGTAAAGGACAGACTTGCATCTTCAATTCCGCTTATTACAGGTCAGAGAGTTATTGACTCTCTCTTCCCTATTGCTAAGGGCGGTACAGCCGCTATACCGGGCGGTTTCGGTACAGGTAAAACTATGACACAGCACCAGCTCGCAAAATGGTGCGACGCTGATATTATTATTTATGTAGGCTGCGGTGAGCGTGGTAACGAGATGAGCCAGGTACTCGAAGAATTCTCTGAACTTATCGACCCTAAGTCACAGCGTCCTATGACAGACAGAACCGTTCTTATTGCCAACACATCAAATATGCCTGTTGCAGCCCGTGAGGCATCAATTTACACAGGTATCACACTTGGCGAATATTACAGAGATATGGGTTACCATGTTGCTATGATGGCTGACTCAACTTCTCGTTGGGCCGAGGCTCTTCGTGAGATTTCGGGCCGACTTGAGGAAATGCCTGCCGAGGAAGGTTTCCCGGCTTACTTGCCTTCACGACTTGCCGAGTTCTATGAGCGTGGCGGCCGTGCGGAAGTTCTTTCAGGCGGTGAGGGTTCTGTAACACTTATCGGTGCGGTTTCTCCGCAGGGTTCAGACTTCTCCGAGCCTGTTACACAGAACACAAAAAGATTTACCCGTTGTTTCTGGGCACTTGATAAGTCGCTTGCTTATTCAAGACATTATCCTGCTATTAACTGGATGAACAGCTACAGCGAATACTTTAACGACCTTGACCCTTGGTTTGAAGAAAACCTCGGTAAAGACTTTATTGAGTATCGTAACAGAATCAGCGCACTTCTTCAGGAAGAAAGCTCACTTATGGAAATCGTAAAACTTATCGGTTCCGATGTACTTCCTGATGACCAGAAACTTGTCATTGAAGCTGCAAGAGTAGTTCGTGTAGGTTTCTTACAGCAAAATGCTTTCCACGCTGATGATACTTATGTTCCGCTTGAAAAGCAGAAACTTATGATGAAAACAATTCTTCACCTTTACGATAAGGCTAAGAAGGTTGTTACCAAGGAAATTCCTATTTCAAAGGTTATTGAGCTTGGTTTGTTCGATAAACTTACAAAGATGAAATATGATATTCCTAACAGCAAGCCTGAACTCTTTGATGAATATATCAAGGAAATTGATGAAAAGCTTGACTCAATTATGTAAGGAGGAAACGCACAATGATTATAGATTATGTCGGCGTTAAAGAAATTAACGGCTCACTCATAGTTCTTGACGGAGTAAAAGGCGTTTCCAACGAGGAAATTGTTGATATCCGCCTTGATAACGGCACAGTAAGACAGGGCCGTGTCGTACAGATTGAGGGCGAAAAGATTGTTGTTCAGGTATTTGAGGGCACAAGAAGAATCAGCCTTACAAATACAAGAACAAGACTTACAGGTCACCCAATGGAAATGCCTCTTTCTCCTGAAATTATCGGTCGTGTACTTGACGGTGCAGGCAGACCTATTGACGGACTCGGAGATATTTTCCCTGTAAAGCGTGCTAACATTAACGGCACACCTATCAACCCTGTTTCAAGAATTTATCCTAAGAACTACATCAACACAGGTATTTCTACCATTGATACACTTATGACACTTATCAGAGGTCAAAAACTTCCTATCTTTTCAGGTACAGGTATGAAGCACAATGACCTTGCAGTACAGATTGTTCGTCAGGCAAAAATCAGCGGTGCAAATGCTAATAACTTCTGCGTAGTATTCGCAGCAATGGGTGTTCAGAAAGATGTTGCCGAATACTTCAGAAAGAGTTTTGAAGAAAGCGGCGTACTTTCAAGAGTTGTAATGCTCTTAAACCTTTCGAATGACCCGATTATCGAAAGAACACTTACTCCAAGATGTGCTCTTACTATTGCCGAGTACCTTGCATTTGAGCTTGAGATGCATGTTCTTGTTATTATGACAGATATGACCTCATATGCCGAGGCTCTTCGTGAGTTCTCATCATCAAAGGGTGAAATTCCTGCGAGAAAAGGTTACCCGGGCTATCTTTATTCAGACCTTGCATCACTTTATGAGCGTGCAGGTATGATTAAAGGCAAGAACGGTTCTGTTACACAGATTCCTATTCTTACAATGCCTAACGATGATATTACTCACCCGATTCCTGACCTTACAGGTTACATCACAGAGGGTCAGATCGTACTTGACCGTTCATTACAGGGACAAGGTCTTTATCCGCCTGTAAGCGTTCTTCCTTCACTTTCCCGTCTTATGAAGGACGGTATCGGTGAGGGTTACACAAGAGCCGATCATCAGGCACTTGCAAACCAGCTCTTTGCATCATATGCAAAGGTAATTGACGCTCGTTCACTTGCATCTGTTATCGGTGAGGAAGAACTCTCCCCTATCGACAAGAAATATATTGAATTCGGCAGACTGTTTGAATCAAAGTTTGTTAATCAGGGATTCAATGAAAACAGAAGTATTGAACAGAGCCTTGACCTCGGTTGGGAATTACTTTCTACACTTCCGAAATCAGAACTTGACCGTGTTGACGATCAGATTCTTGACAAGTATTATGTTGAGAAATAACCGTCAGAAAGGAGTGCTGAGCATCTATGGCTGTACAGGCTGTACCTACAAAAGGTAATCTGATGAACACCAAAAAGTCGCTTGCTCTTGCCAAAAACGGCTATGAACTGCTTGACCGTAAGCGTAATATTCTTATAAGAGAAATGATGACGCTTATCGACCACGCCAATGCAATTCAGGAGAAGATCGACAATGCATATGAAGAAGCTTACATAGCACTTCAGACTGCCAATGTTACAAACGGCTTTTGCGATGACCTTTCAAACACGATTCCTGAAGAAGACTCATTAAAACTTGATTCAAGAAGTGTAATGGGTGTTGAAATTCCGATTCTCACCATTGACGAGAAAAAGCCTCAAACCTACCTGCACTACGGTCTGCGACTTACAAACTCAGGTATTGATAAAACTTACGAGAAATTCACCGAAGTTAAGTATCTTACCGCAGAGCTTGCCGAGATAGAAAACAGTGTTTACCGTCTTGCAGTATCAATCAAGAAAACACAGAAGAGGGCCAACGCTCTTAAGAACATTATGATTCCTAAATTTGAAGAAACCGTAAAGTTTATTTCCGATGCTCTTGATGAAAAGGAAAGAGAAGAATTCAGCCGTCTTAAGGTTATTAAGAGAACAAAACTAAAAAGAGCACAGGCTGAAAAAGAAAAACAAGCACAAGCAGAAAATGCTTAAAAAAATCCCACTCTGAAAAAACAGAGTGGGATTTTGCTATTTTAAGGGAAAATTTTTATCAATAGTTGAATAAATTATGGTTTAGCGGAGTGTCGGTCGGGCATTTAAATTTAGTTAATGCTAAATTATCCGTCAAAAAACAAAAAAAGTTTACTCAATTTTTTCAAAAATTGCGGGTTTGGGCAGCGCC
>OGPJ01000432.1_pt1 | contig 33740 bp, 23 predicted proteins | sample 1552831 | NCBI WGS metagenome assembly OGPJ01 (sample SAMEA2579914, study PRJEB22360) | human gut metagenome | biome: human gut; feature: human-associated habitat; material: faeces | place: Denmark | collected 2008/2010
TATTAACATAATTTAATACTCTTTTTATACTACTCTAGCAGACTTACCACATTAATTGAGTCTTAAAACACTAGATAGAACCTGGTGTTTTAAGGGGGTAGTAAATTAGCCATATATGCATAGAAGGATAAGCAAATCATCAGCACCATCTGTTCTATGCCATTTGGTGCACCTTCCTGAAGAAAAGGAGAATTTAATATGGCAATTTTAACAAAAGCAGAAAATGGAGTAGAAAACAACAATCAGATCATGAACTTCGTAAACGATGAATTTGGATCAATCAGATGTATTGAGATTGACAATGAACCTTGGTTTGTTGGAAAAGATGTATGCATAGCTTTTGGAGATACAAATCACAAGCGTAGCTTGCGTAGAATTGACAAAGCTGACAAAACAATGGCAAAAATTCAAACCGCTGGAGGAATGCAAAACATCACAGTTCTTAATGAATCAGGACTATATTCATTATTATTCTTAATGCAACCTGCTAAAGCAAAGGGGGTGTCACAAAATGACCCCCTTATTGAAGAGAGAATTGAAAAATTACATCGTTTCAAAAGATGGGTAACATCTGAAGTTCTTCCACAGATCAGACGTACAGGTGGATACATTCCATATAAAAATCTGTCTGAAGCTGAGTTTGTACTCAAAGCATTAGAAATTCAGCAAGCTACAATCGCAGAGCTTCGTGGAGAACTTGAAGCTTCCAAAGAAGATGTAGATTTTGCAAGATGTGTTACTGCTTCTTCTGATACGATCGACATGAACACAATGGCTAAGCTGTTACAGAATGATGGATATGACATTGGAAGGAATCGTCTTTTTGAGATTCTGAGAAACAATGGAATCCTGATGCGGGACAACATGCCATATCAGAGATACGTTGAGAACGGATATTTTGAAGTTGGCGAACATGTGATTTGCAATGTGATTGTTCCACAGACTTATGTAACTGGTAAAGGTCAGAAACTTGTTTACAGAGTTGTTGGGGATCTTGAAGATTAAAGTTTGGTGAGATTGTTGTTGATAAGGGGTCGTGAAATACGATCCCTTTTTGAAATTAAATTTATATTAAAAGGAGTATTTGAATTATGTTAAAAGAATCAAAGAAAACTATTGAATGCGAAATTGCTGAAATCAATGAGGAATTTGGTCTTGAAGAGATCAATGGTGACGTGTACACTACTTCTCTCAATGTGGCTGAGACCTATGGGAAAGACCATGCAGACGTAATGAAAAAGATTCGTCATTTTATAGAAGTCATCCCTGAATTAGCCGCCGGAAATTTTTCCCTCGGCTCTTATCTTGATCTAAATAACCAAGAGCGTCCTATGTATTACATTGATCGTAAAGGATTTGCAATGCTGGTAAACAAATTCACTGGAGACAAAGCCCTGATCTTTACAGCCAAATACACAGATGCTTTTGAGAGAATGATTGAGTTGATCACACAACTTCAGCAAGATAATAACGATCTATATGATGTAGCAGTTTCAGATGAATGTCAGCTTCAGAGACAGTATGATGCAGATAAAATTAAATATTCTGTACGCAACATTGATCGTGTTCTTTTAGAATCTGATTACACAAATCTGGAAGCCACTGTTGATAAGATCATTGATGTTCACGTTCATTTAAAAAAGAAAGATCGCTATGAGTACCATAGAAAACTAAATGCAACTGAGTATAAGCAGAAAATCGTAACAATGATTGATGATAAGCTTGAAGCGATTATTGAGACTTCTGGTTCTTTAAATCCAATGTACAGAATGACTGCAGAGTATGTATTAAACAATCTGAAACGTAGATACATAGAAACAAATCATCGTAGTACTGGAAAGAAAATTGCATTTAGAGATTCTAAGATTAAGGATCTGCAAGATCAGTTAGAAAGTTAATTTGATGGGTGAACGAATCGTTACCCCATAAATGGAGAAAAGGCATCCCTACCTCCCAGGAATGCCTTTGTATGAAAATAATTAATTGGGCAACTAATTATTCTATGATGTTTCTAATTATAACTTATGTTTCCAAATATTGCAAGGTTAATTGTAAAAAAGAGGTATCTTTATGAACCTCTCTTCTCCTGTTAAATCCAGATACACAAAAGGCTCACTGAATTGTGAGCCCCATGTGTATTATTACTTTGAGATATAATACATATTTCTTGTTACATAATTAGTATAGAATATTGCATTAGTGATTGTCAAATACATATTTTACCAGTGTGAAAATAGGGTATTTCCCTGCCCTTGAATAAACAGTTTGCTTGTACAGTACAATAAAGAAACTGGTAAAAATGAATTTCCAATTGGTAGTGCTATTCTGAATGCATTTAGTCCTACAAGACGTAAGGCTAATTATGAGAATATGCAGTCTGATCAAAGTAGATTGCAAGATTTCTTTAGTAATAGCATGGTTCCTGAAATTTTTGGTAGTAAATCCGCCAAAGAAAAAGAGGACATGTTTAAGCGACTTCAGAATGAAATGAAGACTGAAAAAGGTCGTGATACAGCTAGTACTCTTTACGGTCAAGCCAAACAAAACAACTATGATCTTAGTGATAAGAAAAATACTTATGGAAAAGGTCTTGAGAAGTTTAATGAAGCTGTAGAAAAATCTGGTAGCATTGCTCAATCTGCTGCAGGTGGAATTTCTGGTGCTTTTGAAAAAATCAAAGCTTCTGGTATTGCTGCCAAGGCCGGTGCTTTTGCTGCTAATGTTGGTATTGGTTTAGCTGCTAGTGCTCTTATGCAATTAGGTGCTATGGCACTTTCTTGGGTTGGTACAAAGATTAAAAAAGCTGCTACCTATGATAAAGATAAAATAGAAGCTGCTGACAAAACTCGTACAAACTATCAAGATAAATTATCTGATGCTAAAAGTAACATCTCTACACTTAAAGGAAACAAAACTGAGTTTGAATCCTTATCTAAAGGTGTGGATGAATATGGTAATAACATCAGCTTAGATACTTCTTCCTATGAGAGATTCTTAAACATCCGTAAGGAAATTTTAGATACTACTCCTTCTCTCATCTCTGGCTATGATGCTGAAGGAAATGCAATTGCTAAGACATCAGGATTGATAGATAAAGCGATTGAATCTCAGGAGAAGAAATTAAAGAGCACACAAAAGGATTATTCTTCTGATGCTACTTGGGATAAACTTAACAAAGGTAATCAGGAAAGCTTGAAGAAAGCTGCTGGTGGCCTATTAGATAAAAGTCTTTCTAAAGATATTGAATCAACTCGAAAAAATATTTCTGATGAGATTTATAAAAGAACATCTTCATCTGGAGATAGTTTCGGAAAAGCATTTGGAGATGCAACAAAAAAAGTTATCGGTGGTAAAAAAGCTCTTGATTTAACTAAAGATGCTGATATTAGCAAATTTGCTAACAATTACAGCAAAATCTTTGATCAGATGAAAGAAGACAATCCTTCTATTTCAACTGAGGCTATTGAAGCCAATGTATCTAAATATGTAGCTAGATATAATAAAATGATGAAAGAGATCAAGTCTCTTGCGAAACAATATAAGGAAGATTTCCAAAATACGGTTTCAGCTTCAGATGGTTATGACAAACTATCTAGCAAAGGACAAAGTTTCTTAAGTGGTATTGCTGGTAACATTATTGACTTCGACAATGCCAATGAAAAAGATTTAACTGACGATAACATTAGTAAGAAGCGTAAAGATCTCCAAAAAATTACCAAAGAGTTTACCAAGAATAAAAAAGCACAGGAAGATTTGGATGAACTGGTTAAAACAACCAACAAAACTGGTGGAAAATCAGCCAAAAAATGGAGTGAAGATGTCCAAGATGCTTATAACGATCTGACAAAAACTTTAGGTAAAAAAGTTGATGGTAAAACATTAAGCGCTGCTCTTGAAGACGCTTTTGATTTTAAATTCAGCAAAGATGGAGATATTCTTCATGATGGCAAAAATGTTGAGGATATGATCAAGGGTATACAAGACAAGCTTGGTAAAAGTAAAGATACAACTAAGTTTTTAGATGGTCTTGATTTTACCGAAATGTCTCAAGCCTTTGATATCTTAAATTCTAAGACTCAGGTTTGGACTGGTAGTCTTGATCAGTTGAAAGAACGTCTAAAACTGATCAATCAAACAAAATCTCAGTCTACTTGGAGTGATTATCTTCAAGCTAAGGAAACTGCTGATTCTGGTGATACTTATTTAGCAATGCGTGAGGCATTCAATGCTCAAAAGAAAGAACGTGACAAAGGACTTATTGGAACAGACGATTTCAAAACATTGACAAGTGTTATGAGTTCTTCTGGTAAGACTGATGCTGCTACTTTTGATAAGACATGGGCTAAGACTACTAAGTATTTTACTGAAGATAATAGCGGTCTGGTTAAATTCTTAGATGATTTATCTGCCAAATCCCAAAAAGCTAATACTGATTTTGGTACTTTAAAGAAAACTGCTGAAGGTACTTATTCAGGAAAGATCACTAATACTGCTACTGCTGCTAAGGCAATGGGTATGGGTATTGAACCTTTTGAAGCTGTACTGAATCGTTTGAAAGATTATGGTGGTAAGATTGATTTTAAATCTGTTACAGAACAGTATGAAAAAGCTGAAAAAAAACTTAATAGATTGGCTAAGAAATGGGATAAAATGGAAGAAGGCTCTGGTAAGACTCTTTTAGGCGAACAAATTGAAGAATATCGTCAGAAACTCATTAAGCTCAAAAATGCTGAAAAAGAAATTCCTGATGATCTGAAAAAGAGTTTGGAATTTACAATTAAGGTTGCTGATTATACATCTGATTTAAACAATCTCAAAGAACAGTATAAAATCAATGAAAAGTCAATGACCACCGAGGAAAAGAACAAAAACTTAACTAAACAGGTAAGCGATGCTAATAATATTCTTTACAATATGACAGGTGGTAAGGACTTCGGTAAAGGTGGTTTATTAAAAGGCGTTCAAATCAGTGCCGACATGAAACTCAATCTTAAGGATAGTCAAAGTGAAATTGATAAATTATCTGAAGAATTTTCTAAAGCCACTGGAGAAAAGAGAGTTAAAATCGGTGTAGAACTTGCTCAAAAACAAAGTGATCTTATTGAGCAGCTTAATGCTTTACTACCAGAAGACAAACAAATTCCCGTCAATATTATTGACAACGCTACTCCAGAAATCAAAAAACTAGATACTAAAAAAATTAAAGACAAAAAATTTGCAGCATATTGTAAAGATCATGCAAGTGCAGTTCTTTGGGCGATTAAAAAATATCGTGATAGTTTACACGATAAAACAATTACTTTAACTACCAAGCAAAAAAATATTATCGAAAATATTCGTAGAGATATTACAGATAATGACGGTAAGCCTAAAGTTAGTGGTAAAAAGGGTGGCAAAGGAAGTCATGTTTCAAGTGCTTTAACCGATGGTAAATGGAATAAAGTTCAACATGCTCATGGTACAGCAAATGCACACGGATCTTTTATCCCAAGATCAAATGCTTTTGCTCAAGGTACTGTCGATGATTTAACAGACTGGTACGATAACGAACTTGATGATATTGAAGAATTTGGTGCTTTTGCTCACGGGACAATTAAGAAACTTGGAAGCCGTGCTCTTGCGATGGGAACAACAAAAATCTCTGATTTATCAGAAATTAATCCTGTTGTACAGACTGAAAAGAACAAATATTTACAAGAGAAAACAGATAAGCTCAAATCATCTGTCGGTAATGCTCACGCCAATGGTGGCGATTGGGGATTAAAACAAGATGAACGAGCTCTTACAGGAGAATTAGGAGACGAACTTGTCGTATAAACCACATATGCGACCTTATGTAGTAATACATATGTGAAAATTTATCTAATTGCTGGAAAGTCTTAAAGATAATTAAGCTACAACAGAAGGATGAAATATGCCTAGATGTGAACGCTACGAAAGTAAAAAGAATTAATTATATGGAAGCGAGGTTAAATCCCCTGCTTCTGCCACAATAGACAATCAGCAGCCAAGATCCGAATAGGATAAGGTTCAACGACTATCCTCTTATGAGGAGTAGAGCCGCAAGCTAATGGCGGTACAGCAATGTTTAAATCGAAATGATAAATTACCTGATAAATATGATAAACGAATATTCTCTCTATGAAAAACATGTCAAATAATGTATAATTGTTTTTATAAATAAATTACGGAGGGAAAATGTATGAAAAAGAAAATTTTATATATGCTATTAGCCCTTGGGTTGCTGATAGCGTGTGGAGGATGTGTAAATTCCTCTAAAAAAGAAAAGCCCCAAAAAACCAAAAAAACTGAGACAGTATATACAAACAAGCAAGTTGCTGATGATGTAAAGAAAGCTATGAATGACCGATGGGACTATATAGATTCTTTACGAGAAGCCGAAACCAGCGATGAAGCACAACAACAGTGGATTGATGGCACAGCAAAATTATCAGACTGTCTTGATAAATACCTAGATGATGATATAATATTTAAGGATTCGTCTACAAAAAAACTAATGAGTGACCTTATGAATATAATACAAATGCAATCTACTCTTTCTGAAAATTATATGAACGCACAAACAAAGTATGCATATAACTTAAATGCCTATGATGAAAGATTAGCCATACAAGTTAAAAAAATAGCTGATAAATTGCAAATTAATTTTTCCAAGAAAAGGGCTACCGCTTTATCTTCTTATGTTAAATCAATCAAAACTCCTTCTCCTCTGATTGACGATGCTTTAAAAATAACTTCTTTTAAAGTAGCCAATGATTCTTATGGGGATGGAAAAGAAATAACAATCAAAGTAAAAAACCTTACAAATTTTGATTTCGATCAGGCCAGTGTTCTAGTTAGATTTTATGACAAGGATGGAACTGTGTTAGAAGATCAAAACTTCGATTTTGATAATTTAAAGGCTAATCAAAGCATGAGAGCTCAAGACTCTATGAATTCTGAAGATTGTGGAGTAAAAGCAGAAATAGTATCATATAGCTTTTCTAACAAAACAGGCCCTTATCAATATGATTGTTATGAAAGTGAAACACCATTCACAAAACCAGTTACAAAGGAATTTTAGAAGGAGAAAAACTATGGCTTTAGTAAAATGTCCTGAATGTGGAAAAGAAAACGTATCATCTACTGCTACTGCTTGTCCACAGTGTGGGTTTAACATTAAAAAGTATTATGAAGACATCGAAAGAAAAGAGAAAAATGAAAAACGTCATGCGGAAATCGAAAAAAACATTAAGAATATATCTGATCAAGCTGCTTCTTTAAAGAAAGATTTTAAATTCAACAAGTCTTTCCTTAAGAATCACAAAAAGGTATCGGTAGTTGTCTTATGTGTTTTAATACTATTAATTGGATTTGTTGTTAAGAGTATTTTACCGAATCACCAATATTCTGCTAGTCTTGATGGTAAAAGTGTTTATTTGGGAGAATCTAGCAAATCTGTAAAACGTAAATATGGTAAAGATTGTATTGAAATAAAAGGTGGTTCTCTAATCTGTGTCGATAAATCATATATAGCATTAAGATACAATAGCTCTAATAAAGTTAGTTGGATTAATGTAGACAAGGGCAAAAAAGCCACTTTGTGCAACATCAAATTGGGAGATCTGGCCGTGGACGTGCTTGATGATTTGGGTATTGACGATTTAAAAATGGATGATTATACAGAAGATGTATTAATTGCTTTTAAAGATGGTAAAGTCACAAAATCTTATATCGCAGATGATATGGATGACTTTGCTGTTCAGCAAATATTTAAAAAAAGTGATACTATACTAGGATTAAAATTTGATGATCTTAAGGTTACTGACATAACTGTTGCAGATTCACAAGATATATTGGACAATACAACTGAATAAATACATTTATCGAAAGAGCAAAAGTAAAATTACTTCTGCTCTTTTTTCATACACAATTTTAATAAAATCAGGTAAAAGATATAGTCTGAACTCATGTGAAAACATGAGGAGTGAAAACTCTTGTCGGTGTTGCGAACCGATGAAAACATAATTGACGTGGTAACAGATGGTTTACAGTAGGGTCTCAAGGCCCAGAATTTGTGAACCTCAAACGTGGTGATATAGTATTTAATCACCTACAAACAAAGGAACTCCTAAACAAAGGAAAGACAGGAAGTAGAGCTAAGATTGTTGGTGGTGAAGGAGCATTTGCTCATGGATCTGCTCATGCTAACTCTGCTGGAATTAAAATTAAATTTAATGGTAGCAAAACTACTACAGGTAAAAAGAAGAAAACTACTTCTTCTTCTGGTAAATCTAAAACCGGTTCTGGAAGTTCAGGATCCGGTAAGTCTGGCTCTGGAAGCGGTAAGAAGAAAACCAAATCTAAATCTAAGAAATCAGCTCTTGAAAATTATCTTAATAAGATAGGTAAAGCCTTTGACTTCATTGAAGTAAAGATTGAAAATCTTACTGCTGCTACTGATCTTTGGACAGCTAAAGCAGAAAATGTTCATAGTCTTACTTCTGCTGTTGATGATTATGACAAAGCTTTAAAGAGTGTTGGTTCTTCTATCACTGCTAATACCCAAGGTTATAAGAAATATAAGAAATTCTATGAAAGCTTTGAAAAACAAGCAGTTAAGAAAGCTCCTAAAACAAAAAATGCTTCAAAAGCTAAGAATCAAAAAGTTCTAAAATCTTATTTCAAAAAAGTACGCAACGGGTCTATTGATATCAAAACTATTAGCAATGATAAAATTCGTAGCGCTGTTGAAGAGTATAAGAACTGGTATGATAAAGCTAAACAATGCAAACAGCAAGTTGAGGAGCTTACGAAACAACAACAAGAACTGGTACAAACCAAGCTTGAAAAGGTTGTTAGTTATTATGATGCTATGGCATCTAAAACGTCTGCTATCCTAGAGAACTATCAAAAGATCAATGATCTTAATATTGCTCAAGGGACAGATACTTTTGATAATAAAACAGCTAATCTAAACAATCAGATTCGACAATATCAAAATCAGAGAAATATTCAGCAACAAGAATTGAATAAATATCAGGCAGAATATGATAAGGCTAAGAAAAAGGGAATCTTAACAGATGAACAAAAGAACACATATGAAGCCCAGATTCAAACTTTTAGGAATAATATTGCTGATACTGATACTGCTATTGCAAATGCGAGAAAAGAAATTGATCAGGTTAAATTTGATAGGTTGACAAGACTTGCAGACGAAGCTGAACATGCTGCTACTGCCTTAGAACATACTGCTTCTATGGCTGAAGCTCATGGAGACTATGCTACTAAGCAGTCAAAAACTGATCAGATTGCTAGAAACAATGATAGGGCTGCTGTCAATGCTGAGATCATGAAAACTGATCAGGAGCTGATGAATAAGGTTTCCAAGGATTCTGAAAGATACAAAGAGCTTTATGATGACTGGTATTCAAGACGTGAAGAGAATTATTCTTTAGAAGAAAAGAATGAACAGTTACGTCAGGAAGCTATTATGATCCCTCTTGATGAAAGTAATCGTAAGATTGATAAGAGGAATACTCGTATCGATGAAAATAACGATCTCATGAATATGTTGAATCAGGACTACTTAAATGATCCTGACACGGGTAAGATTACGAATGATGGGTTGGCTAAAATTGCTCTTTTGAGTGATAATGTTCGTCAAGGTCAGGAAACTATGGCTGATCTTATGGAACAAAGAAATGCCCTATATAAATTACATGACGGTCATCAAATTGGAGATTCTGCTTTTGAAAGTAAGTTAGCTGAAATCAATAAACAACTTCGTGAGGCTGCAACAAACACCAACGACTATAAGAATCAAATTGTAGAACTTGGTAAGACAACGATGCAAGCTGAAGTTGATGCTCTGGTTAAAGTTATTGATAAGCGCAAAGAGGCTTTAAATCGTAAGAAAGAATATTATGATTATGACAAAAACATCAAGAGTCAGACCAAAGATCTACAAGCTCTTGAGGCCCAGCGTGCTGCTTTAGAGGGTGTCGAAGGTGAAGCTGCGAAAGCGCAAAGAGCAAAATTAGACGCTCAGATTGCCGATGCTCAGGAACAATTGGACGATACTAAGAAAGAACATCAATATTCTATGGAATCCCAAGGATACGATGATCTGACTGAAAAATTACAAGAGTCTTTGGATAAACAGCTTAAATCTTTAAGCGGTTCTCTGGATGAACAATCTAAGCTTATTAGCAAGTTCTTAAAACAGGTTGGAGATTCTTATTCTGATGTCTTTAAGAAGATCAATGACACTGCTATTAATTCTGGACTTATTAATGGTCTAAGTGAGTTATATCATTCTGAATACAATAGCTCTGCTAATGGCAAGACACCTGAACAGAACGCAAAGGATACTCAGAACAAGAACAGCACTGTAACTAATAATGTTGCAAATCCTAATACCAATGTAACTGGTACAACTGGTATTACAGGTTCTAAGGTTGATTCTTCAAAAGTTGAAACTGGAAATGCTAGTGGTATTAGTGGTTCTATGAAAACACCTGAGCAACAGGAACATAATCTTATATCTTTTAGTATTAGTCCTGCATCTATTACATTAGCTCCTGGAGAAAGTAGAACAGTTAGTGTTTCTAATGTTATGCCCCCAGATGGCGCCGGTCAATCTTACAGCTGGTATTCTAATAGCCTAGGTTACATAACAATGTCTCCTTCAGGAGCTTCATGTACAATTACGGCTACAAAAGGAGATCATGAAGGAACAGTTACTCCAGTGTGCAAATCTGCTAATGGACTCTCTGTGAATTTCACCGTTGTAATCCAACTATCTGCCAGTCAAAAGAAAGCTAAGTCATTAGGATTAAATTTTCATATAGGAGCTGCTTACACTGAAGCTCAGCTTAAGAGTTGGTCTCCTTTAAACAATTATTTAGCTAGTAAGGGCTATGATGTTGTAAACAATCCAAAAGGTATGGAAGCCCTTGGAAAGAAGTTAGGAGTAATCACTACTAAAAATTCTAAAAAAGGGAAAGAGTTTTATAAGGGTAAAGATGGGAAATATTCTAAAGCTCAGTCAAATAAAATCCTTACAGCATTAAAGAATGCAGGAGTTAGAAATGGTGGTGTCATTTCTGACGTCATCCCTATTTCAAAACTCAACTCTACCATTCAAACGAATCATGATCATGGTATTGCTACTGTTCGTAGAGACGAAATCTTACTGAAGCCAGAAACATCTGATGTGCTGAAACAAGCTGTTAAGATTTCTGAATCAGTTGTTAAAGCCTCTAAGACAAAAGATATTATGACTGGTACTGGAGGCTTCTCTTCTTATTATGATGCATTGATCAAAGTAGAATCTGGAGGCATGGTTGATAAGAGTGTTTTGAATGATCTTAAGGTTGTTGCAAAACAGGTTTATGATCAAGAGCAAGCTAACAAATTAAAAGAATATCACAAAATTGGTCGTAAGCCTACGATCGGTAAATAATGTAGAGCCTGTGTGAAAACATGGGCTCTTTTTAAATTGGAGGAAATTATGGAAATTAATTTATTATTATTACTTATTATTGGAATTTTATTAATCGGAGTTGTGCGAATGAAATGCAAGAATAGTTTGTATTCAATTTCGTTGGGAGCTCTGATGAATTATATGGATGATGAAGGATTAACTCCTTTCGATGAGCTGACCCCTGAGATGAGGTCTATGTACATCAGGGAAGAAATTGCTTCTATGAGAGATGGAAATTTATTATAAAGACATAGAAAAAGACACCCACTGTAATTAGTGAGTGTCTTTTTGTGAGTGATGATTAAACCTTGTTACAGGCTAGATTTTTTGGTATAATTCCAATTCTCCTTTTAATCATCCTTTTAACTCCTGTAAGATGCCCATTCTTACAAAATTGTTAGAAAGCAACTTATGTTACTAACTCATACTCGATAAAATAATCATATCACATTATATGTTAATATTCAATTATTTTATATAGCACTTGTTTTTGTATGGTTTACGTCTAAATTAATATATGGATTTTGTATTTTTTATCCGGCGCAACAAATGGGCAATAAATGTTGTGTAAATCTTGTATAAACAATACAGAAACGTATGCCAAAAAAATTTTAATCTTATGTATTTCTTAGTATCTAATCAACATAAGTACCAACATTGCAACAGTGGAAATTCCACTTGCGATTGCAACCATATCGAGTATGATTCGTCTCATGTCATTACCTGCTTTCTACCACATACCCTTCAGACATCGTATAAAATACGACAATTTATTATATGACAATAACTTCCAAAAGTAAAGGTTATTTTTAAGAATGTACATCTTACAGGATAATTTTTTAGAAAGGAGACTTTATGTATTCAAATGCAATAAATTTTACTTATAACAATAAAAGTCTTTCTGACTTTTCACATAAAATGATCATCGGATATCTTGATAAATCCGAAGATTCATTCGGTCTTGATAGAGAGATCGTAAGCGGTTCAACTACTATGAATCGTAACATCTATCATGCTTATAATACAAAATATTCAGGAAAACTTGGATTCCAGATTACTCTTCTTCACGAGGATCAGAAACGATTTACTGAAAATGAAGTATCTGAAGTTACTAGATGGTTAACAAGTCCTAAGAGCTATAGAAAATTAGAGTTCTATGGTTGTGATGGCAGCAAGAATGATGTCATTTATTATGCCATTGTTACTAAAGTTACTCCTGCTCTTGCTGGAGGAATTGCTGGCTTAAAGATTGACTTTGAGTGTAATGCACCATATGGATTTGTAGAAAAAGAAAGCAATTTATTTGATCTAACAAACAAACTAGAAACACCTAACCATAATGGATCTTTAGTTCTTGATTGTAGATCAGATGAACTGGAACAATATGTTTATCCTATTATTGAAGTTGAAAGTCCTGAGCTTTGGACTGATCTTCAAATTACAAATCATTCAGACAACAACAGCACGATGCACTTATGGGATACGAAAGGCACTTATGAGATCAATTGCCAACATCAAGTTATTAAACTGAATGGAAAAGGAATTGTATTATCAAATGTGTTCAAGATGGACACTGTGCAAAAATTATATTGGTTACGACTTGTTCCGGGGGAAAATTGGATTGAAATTACAGGTCGTTGCAAAATAAAAATCAAGTGGCTCGAACCTAAGAAGGTTGGAGCTTTTTAAATTCAGAAAGGAGGCGTGAGAGTGAATTGGAATTTATAAAAGACATTTTCAATCATACAGAGCCTTATGATTTTTATCTGGTAAATCCAGAAGGCAAGGCAATTTGCGCCTTAAATAGCATTGACACTTCTACTACTTCTCTCACTGCTACTCTTAATGATAGATGGGAATTAAGTTTTAGTGTAGAAAAGTACATTGATGTCAACAATGATGCAAATTTTGTCTTATCAAATGGATATGAATATCTAGATAAAGGAATGGAAATTTATATAGATCGTATCGGATACTTTGTGATCACTGAGGTCCCAAGTGTTCAGTTTGATGGATATTCAGAGATGAAGACTGTCAAAGCTGAGTCTTGTGATGTTGAGCTAGAGAATAAAGATTTAGTTACTTTCTATGTTAATACAGGAAAAACAGGAAGTAAAGAATATACTGCTGATGGGAATGTTATCGAAGATAAATTAACAGGTAATAAGATCTTAAAACGCTATGTTGCTTTATATGATCCTGATAATCGTCAGTTAAGTTTATTAGATTTAGTCCTTGAAAAATTGCCGGGGTGGTCTGTTGGACATGTTGATGAGTCTTATATTGATGAAGAGGGAAATACCAAATGGCTTATTCCTTATAAGAGACAAAATGAGAACGGAGAAGACGAATGGTTCTTCGTAAGAGGTACATTTGAAGAAGAGTCTATTAATGTTTATGCTTTCTTAACTCAGAAAGTAGCACAGGCTTATAGATGCGTGTTCACATTTGACATATTAAATAGGAAGATCAATTGTTACCATATTAGTCAACTTGGTAAGGACACGGGTATTTCTTTAAGTACAACAAACTATATTGATTCCTTAAGTGTAACTGGTGCAACAAATGATGTATATACACAGTTTAATGTGGCCGGTGGAGAGAATCTTGATATTAAATATGTAAATTTTGGTGAAATTACCATTGATAATTTATCATATGTTCTTAAAGAACCATTGGTTTCTAAGGATCTGATTGACAAATATGAAGCTTATTTGAAATATAGAGGAACACATTGGGATAGTACCAAGAATGAAAAAGTAACTTATACTCTTGATGATGGAACTTCAAAAGAAATGACTCGTAGAGAGTATTATTCTTATCTCACTAGAATGTGGGGCAAATACAAGAAAGTTGCTGATGAAATTAAAAGTCGTGTTCCTAATGATGGTTTAAAAACTGATTGGGATACATTCAAGGAAGATGAACTTCAAAAGCAACTTGACATCTATATAGATGCTGTTAATTTCATTTTATTAGAGTATGGATATGCTAAAAAGAATGAGAATGGTGAGCCCATTAAAAAAGAAGATGGCACATATGAGACCATTTTAACAGGTGATGAATTACAGGCCCAGATGCGTAAAGATAGTTGCTGGCATACTTACACTGCTTATGTTGATGGAGTTATTCCTAACATTAAGATTGCCATTGATAACATTTACAAGTCTGATGATGATAAGGTAAAGCCGATCGACAAGTGGGAAACTCAGTGGGAATTATATGGAGTTGATGAGTTAAAGGTTAAAGTCCAGATGTACCAAAATTCTATTGATACTCTAGCTAAAGAAGGATATGACAAGCCTTATGATGCTTCTGAAAATACTACTGATTACTATAAAGAATATCAGGACTATGTTCAGAAATTAACTGATGCCAAGGCTGCTCTTGAGGAGCGAGAAAAGGAATATAAAGAGGCAAGTGATAAGGTTCAAGCACGGTTAGATAAAAGAACTGAAATATACAATGATTGCAATTTGAAAAATAATTCTAAATTTGGTTTTGTCGATAAAGATGGAAATCTTAACTCAGAGGGCCAGACAATTCTCAAATTATATGTATCAACTGATTATGTAAATGAGAATTATTTGATCACAACTCTTGATGATATCGAAACTTATGTTGATCGAGCTGAAGATTTATATCAGGCTGCAGTTAAGGAATTATCTTCACAGGCCCAGCCACAATATATCTACTCTCCTCAGATTGAGAATATATTATGTGATGAGAACTTCTCTCCTTATTTAGATCAATTAGTTCTTGGAGATTATATCTGGTTAGAAATTGACGATGGAAATGAATTCGGTGGTCATGGTAATTTAGAGAAATTCAGATTGTACACTTTTAGTTTTAATCCTAAAGACCCATCTGAAAAGTTTGAAATTTCGTTTACAAATATGATTAAGTCTCAAGCAAAGAGAGATGATGAAGTATTCTTGTTAAATTCTTCTACAAAGAACAATAGAAATTCTATCACTTCTACTGCTTACACTGGAGTTGACGAAAGTATCAATGCAATTCTTACTCCAGAGCTTCTTAAAGCAATCACAGGACAATTAACTACATCTGTTGGCTTTGGTAATGCTGTTGGGAATATGGTTGAGTATATCAACAGTCAGCCTAACAGTGTTTTAAATATTACAGCAAACCAAACAAATGTAAAGAAAATTGTTGGTACAGAAGCTGAGTTTGAGAAATTCTTTTCTAAGTATATTGATGCCGATTATATTAATGCAAGAGTTGTTATTGCTAATGTTGGTGAGTTTAAGAATTTAACAACTGAAGTAGCAAACATTAAAAGTGCAATCATCGGTACTTCTTCTACAGAAACAGGTATTGTATTCAACTTATCCTCAGCAAATGCTAAGTTTGACTCTGCATGGATCATAAATGGTATCGCAGGGAAAATGACAATTGGAGACTTAGCCGCAGGCGATATTACAATCTCTGATACAATGCGTATCCTATCTGAGAACGGCAACTTTATCATGAACGGCTCAGCTATGCAGTTTTTAGATACTGAAGGAAATGTTGGAATCCAGATCGGTTATGATACGAACAAGAATCCAAGCATTATCATCAAAGACAATAAAGGCGTAACAGTTATGACAAGCCAAGGTATCACTAAGGATGCGATTGCTGATGGATTGATCGTGAATAATATGCTTGGAGATAAATCTATATCTAAGGATAAGCTGAACTTTCCTATCGTTGAAGCGAACGCACAAGGCGGAGTTGATATTACACAGATTTATGATGGTAAAGGCGGTTTATGGGGCGTTGAGTACACGACATTTAAGGAAAGCGTAAATAGTACATTGGATGATTTTGATTCTCAAATGAATGAGATGGGTTATAATATCATTCTTACTTCTTCTACAGGAGCAAGGCTTGGTGTGGACGGAACATCTACATTGAGTATCACATTAACAAAAAATGGTACAGATGTAACAAGCGAATGGTCAGAAAATCACTTTGAATGGTGTAGAAAATCATCTGATTTAGATGGAGATACTTATTGGAATGAACAGCACTCTGGTATGAAAAGTGTTGTTGTAAATAGACAAGATATTATGAATGGAGCGACTTTTGGTTGCTCTTTTGTTGTTGATGGAGAAACATTGGCAACTACTTTAAATTAAGGAGGAAAATTATATGGGAAAAGTGCTTGCCTATGGCGAGATTACAATTACAGACCTAACAGATGGGAAGCAGATACAAGCATATGTGACATCGAACCAACCAAATTTTGTATCATACGATCCCAATACAACTACAAAATATAATCCTGACTGGTCAGCAAGTAAATTGGTACTTACGCCAGTCATTTTTATTGATAATAAACAGGTGTCATTAACTCAGACTGGGCTAAGCATTACTTGGCAGAGAAAGGTTGGATCAGCAGCATCTACAAATATTGTCACAGGAGAAAGTGTATCTAGTGGAGTGTTAAGTGTTAGCAAAAGTATGTTAGTGCCGAATAGTTCAGAAATGATCACTTATATTTGTAGTATCGCTTATACTGATCCAGACACACAAATTAAAGCAGAAACAAGATGTCAGATGTCCTTTACTCTGGTGAAACAAGCTACTGAATTATCCGACTGTAGCATTACTGGAGATACGACATTTAAATACAATGGAGATGGAGCAATTACTTCTGCTTCTTCTATCACATTAACTGCTGTGTTAACAAATACTTCTGTAAAACAATGGCAATATAAAAAATCAGATGGGACATTCGCTGCTTATCCTAGCGCTGGCACAACTACTACTCTTACTGTAAATCACAATGATGCAGTGTTTGTAAATGATGTGGCAGTTATTAAATTACTTACAAATGATGATAATGTTTATGATATTCATCAGATTGTTAAGCTAAGGGACGGAGCGGCAGGTAAGGATGTTTATAGTTGTGTATTAAGTAATGATACACAATCTGTGCCTTGTAACGCCAATGGCGGATTATATAGTTCATCTCTTACAGGTGCTGATACTACAATTACTATCTACAAAGGTGGAGTTGACGACTCAGCAAACTGGACTATCAAAGCTACTCCAAGTAATGGTATCACAGGTACATGGGATGGAGACACAAGAAAATATACTGTTACAGGAATTACTGTTGATTCTGGCTATGTTGAATTTGTATGTACTAAATCAGGTCAGGCAAATATTACAAAAAGATTTTCTTTAAATAAAGACAGATCTGGTAGTGATGCAACTATTTATCAGATAACAGCTGAAAGTAATATTCTTAAACTAAATGCTTCTAATGTACTTAGCCCAGCACAGGCTAAGTTCAGTACCTATAAGAGAATTGGAAATACTACAGCTGCAACAGCTTATTCTGGTAGATTTAAAATCTCTGAAAGCACAGATGGAAATACGTATACAGTGAAATACACATCAAGTTCTGATCAAACTAGAGTTGACTATACACCTTCTAGTACGGCTATTAAGACAATCAAAGCAGAATTATATGCTTCTGGCGGTACAACTACATTATTGGATACTCAGACCGTAACAATTATTGCGGATGGTAAAAATGGTGGGAATGGTAAAGATGGTACTTCTGCTGTAAGTACAGTTCTTGGGAATTACAGCGAAGTAATTCCTTGCAACCCTAATGGAACTGCCAGTGCAGCTAAAGATATTACAATTCCATATTCTTGCTATAAAGGGACAACAAGAATTGCAGGTAAGGCTACTGTAGGAACATTACCAAGTGGAATAACTGTAAAATCCAATACAGATGCAACTGCTTCTGCTGAAGGATCAATTATTTTAACTGTTGCGAATGGAGCTTCTTTAGCAAATGCCATGAGTGGAGATATTACTATTTCTATAGTTGCAGAAGGATTAACAGCTACACACAAATTTAATTGGAGCAAAAATACGAAAGCCACAAATGGTGTAAATGCTATATTATTCCAAGCTTATGCACCTAACGGAAATCATATTATCAATGATAGCAACACGGTTTTATTACAAACAACATTAACAAATGGTACAACCACTGTAACTTCTGGTGTTACATATCAATGGAGTAAATATGTTAGCGGAGCTTACCAAAATATCGCAAGTGCTACATCTGCGAATTTAACAGTAACGCCCAGCATGGTAGATTCTGTTGCTTCGTTCAGATGTAATGCCGTTTATGGTGGTAAGACATATTCTGCATATGTCAGTGTTATTGATCAGAGTGATCCATGTTCAATTAATGTATTGAGTTCTTTAGGGGATCAATTGATTAATGGACAGGGTGCAGGTGCTTTATATGTAATCGTTACAAGAAACGGAAAAGAAATTGATACATTGAAATCTACAACATTCTCTACTTCTGCTCCTGCAAAGCCTGCGAGTGGGGATTTTTATTATAAGGTAGATGCTTCTGCTAAAACAGTTACTTTAATGAAATATAATGGAACAGCTTGGTCAGCAGCTGCTGGTAACGATCTTCCAAAATATACTTACAACTGGACTCGAAGAGATAAAAAAGGAGTGGAATTGGACACAGCTTCTAATTATGCATCTGGAAAAGCAATTTTCTTAGATTCATCTGTTGTAAATGGGAAAATGATTTTCGGCTGTGAAGTCGTTGATGATAGTGAATAGGCAATAATGTCGGGGCGTACATTATTGTCTTTTTTTAATGTACGCCTAATTATCGTTAAGGAGGAAATATTTGAATGGGTAAAACTTTAGGCTATGGTGAGATTACTGTTGCTAATATGACAGAACCATTTACAGTCATGTTAACAAACGAAGCACAGCAATTTGCCACAGATTCAAATAGAAAAGTAACTTCCGCACAAAGTTACTATACAGACATTATTGTTATTCGTGGTAGTCAGGAGCGGACTGATTACACAATCGGGAATATAACTTCTGGTAGTGGAATTACTGTCAGTAAGAATAATAAAAGGGTTACGTTTAGTGTTAATGCCGGTGCTACTATCGGAGCCGATACGGGAGTAGTCGAGATTCCTATTACACTTGATGGGCAGACCGTTAAGAAACAGTTTTCCTGGAGTTGTGGGAAACAAGGACCTCAAGGTGTTAAGGGTCAAGATGGTACATCTATAAAAATCACATCTAAATCAGTTACATATCAAACGTCAACTTCTGGCACAACAGCACCTACAGGAACGTGGTCGACTACTGTTCCTACGGTTAATAATGGGCAATATCTTTGGACTAAAACTACAGTACAATACTCAGATGGTAATAAAACAGAAGCATACAGTGTTTCCTATAAAGGCACAAACGGTACGAACGGAGCTTCTGTAACTGTAAGCAAGACGGAAGTTACTTACCAAGTTAGTACAAGTGGAACTACTGCTCCTACAGGTACATGGAGTAAAACAATGCCAAGTTGCGATCAAGGACAATATTTATGGACTAAGACTTACGTTAAGTATTCTGATGGGAAAGAGACTACTTCTTATAGCGTTAGTTATAAGGGAGTTGATGGAGAGAAGTTTGCTTTCAATATGCTGAGAGAAACTAATCAAGGTAGTAAACATTGGGAAAACCATGCTTCTGGAGGTAAATACAGCACAGAGTCAATTATAACAGAAGATGGGATAAATGCTGTTAAATTAATTTGTACAGAAGCTATTCCATCAGGTGGATGGCAATATGTTTCTTTTGATGATTACCAAATGCTAAAGTCATTAAAGCCATCAACAGATTATGTGATATCTTTTGATATAAAAAGCAATCTAGGAACACAAGGTCCTTGGGTTTCTATTCAACAAGGTGATTCAACTAATGCAATGTTACCTGCCGCAATAACACATATAAAGGGAAATGAAACATGGGAGCATATTCGTGTTTTTTTAAGATCTAATGATACATTACCCAAAATCAATGGTCAATATATTTATATTACAAGTCTTGGTGGTGTTGGGTATTCAATCATCAAAAATCTCAAACTCACAGAAAGTACAACAGATACACCTTGGGCACCTCATCCAGAAGATCTCGAAGGTCGTGGAGTGACAGAAATTACGCAATGGTATCTAGCAACCAATCTCTCTTCAGGAGTAACGGCTGGTACTTCTGGCTGGAGTACAGATATTACTACTCAAAAGATCACTGCTGATAAAAAATATTTGTGGAATTGCCATCGAACAAGGTATAGTGATGGCACAATGACTTTAATTAGCACACCTGCTATTATTGGCGTATATGGGGATAAAGGTGACAACGCCAAAAACCTCACAATCACACCTTCATCTCAATACTTCAAGTCTACAGATGGTGGCAAAACATTTGCACCAGACACAATCACAATCAAACCTACTATTCAAGGAGAAATCAGCTTTGGCAAATGGCAATACAGCATTGATGGTGGAGTTAGCTTTGTTGATGTTGTGAGTGGACAGAAAGGCTTGACGATCAGTAATAATGTGTTGACTGTTAGCAAAGATAGTAGTTTATACAGTGACGCTGTTACTATGGTTACTTTCAGAGCGGTTGCTAACGATAGTAGTTTTTATGATACTTGTAGCGTTGCTAAGATTTATGACGTGAGTGATATTGGTGATGGTAGGAATTTATGGATTACTAGAGATAATATTACATTACAAGCTTGTGAAAAAGATAAATATATATATACAACGACTGGTACTTCAGCTGTTTGCATTGGAGCCGATGCTGCTTCAGTGGGTACAAACACTATTGCATTACAGACTGGAACTAAGTATACAATTTCATTCGTAATCAGTTCTCCATCTGAGGTAGGCAATGCTCTGTGGTATTTTTGCACTGCGTTAAATAGCACAGGTGTTAAAAATTATGGTGGATATGGTGTAAAATTAGTTACAGGTGAGAATATTGTTAGCCAAACAATTACTGTAGATACTTCTTGTGATGCAGCTGGGTTAGTCTTGTATCATCTTCCAACTGGTTGTGTTATTAAAGATATTCAAGTAGAAAAGGGTTCTTCTCCTACTGGTTGGACTCCTGCTCCAGAAGATATTCAAACAGCGATTTTATCTACAAAATCAGAAATATCTGACGTGAGTTTAAAGGTGGATAAAAACAAGCAAGCCATTGAACAAAGAGTGGAAAAGACTACTTATCAGCAAGATTTGAACTTGGTTAAAGGTGATATTAGCAAAGCGAATGAAGGACTGAATAAGTGGAGATATGAGATTTATCCTAAGAGTTTGTTTGCAAGTGAATATCAAGGTAAGAGTACAATGGATGTATTTGCTAAGAATACAAATCTTACACCTAGCCAGAGTGTGTTGATTAATGATACGGATTTTGGGAAAAGCTGGGCTTACGGAGATAACTATATTGGCTACGCTCTTACTTTTGTGAAGTTCTCTGCTGCTAAAAGTATTGCGATTACATTTAAGCATGACGATGGAGCACATTTGTACTTAAATGGCAAATTAATTGGCGGAGATGATACATGTAATACTGGTAGTGGGGAATCATTAACGCTTAGTTTTATCCAAGGTTGGAATTGTCTTGAGGTAGTTTTAAATGAAAAATCTGGTGGTGAATATATTGGATTAGGTACTACTATTTCTGCCATTTCAGAATGTCAACTCATGAATTGTTACTATGGTACTCCTGTTGCTAGACAGTCACATATTACGAATCAGTTAGTCCAGAATACTACTGATATTGAAGGTGTTAGCGGTAGCGTACAAAAAGTTATGAGCACTGTTGGTGGTTCTAGTAAAATTGATGAGTTTGTGAACAATTATTCTACATGGAAAAAGAAAGTCGATGGTATTGAGACTAGAGTTGGCGAAACTTATACGACTAAAAGTGATTTTAATGGACTTGAGATTGGTGGAAGGAATTTACTAAAACAATCCTCTATGATTGGGGAAAAGCTTATATGTGATGGCTACACTAGTTGTAATAACTGTAATATAGCAGAATATACAAACGAAGGATTTCATATCATAACGCCAACTACAGGTAATGCAAATAACGGAATTGCATTTTGTTTTTATAATTTTACAATACTGGGAATTAATGGTGGAGATACAATAACTTTTAGCTGTGATATAAAAGGAACGAGTGATTCACATGCTCCGTTTGTAAGTATTCGCATCTCAGATAATAATTGGTATGGATCGGATGTTATACAACAGAATACCAGTGTAAGTATTTCTTCTAGTTGGCAAAGAGTGTCAACAACAATAACTGTACCAACGGGATTGTCTAATAACCACATGTGGTTAGCGATTCACGGTAATTATCAGTCTGATTTGTATATAAAAAACTTTAAGCTTGAAAAAGGTAATAAAGCAACCGATTGGACGCCTGCTCTTGAAGACAATGAAATCAACGGACAGAACTTAGTAAGTAACTTACCTACTAATTGGGAACAAGGTAGTGTCCAATGTAATACAGGATCGATTTATTCTGGAATAAAAACTGCCACAACAACACGTTTACGTGTTAAAGATGTATTCTCAGTTTCTGGAAATGTTACTATTTCTGCTGGCGCTTCTACTAACTCATCTAAGGAAGATTTGAATTTCTATTATGTACTGTTTGATGTAAATAAAAAAGAAATTTCAAATTCAAGCACATGGCAATCATTGACAAGTGCCAAAATAATCAATTGTGGCGATGCTAAATACATGGCAATTATTCTTAGATGGGGTTCTGCAACTACAATGATGAATCCTTCCGACATTTCACAAATCCGTCTAAAGATCGAACGTGGCACTTCTGCTACACCTTTCACATTAGCACCAGAAGATGTAAATGGAAAGATCGTAAATGTAGAAACTATTGCTAATCAGACCGCTAAGAAGTTTGAGTGGATTGTTAATGGTGGAGATAGTTCTAGTAATTTTACTTTAACTGATCGTGTTGCTGATCTTGTTGCTGAGAGGATTAACTTCAAGGGGTTGGTTACGTTTAGTGGGTTAAATACAGATGCCAAAAATGAGATCGGGAAAGTAGCGCAGAGCAAAGTTGATGTTTTAGAAGTTGGTGGCAGGAACTTGGCAAGAGGTACATCTAACGAATATAGTACACCATACACAAATTTTACTGGTAGTGCTAACACTTGTTTTGATATTGGACGAGTTTATTTGGATAATCTAAAAGTAGGCAATACGATAACAGTTCATATGTATATTAAATATGATAATCTTGTAGCAGCAAGTGGGAAAACAATACAAATATGGTTGCAAGGATATGGAAATGTTACGCTTTGGGACGGCGGGAATTTTCCATCAACTCTTAGACCGACATTGTCTGGGAGCGGAGTATATGAACTTCTATATTCTGTCGTACTAAGTAAATATCATGTAAAAAACGAATATTGGGCTTGTGGTATTAGAACTGATTATATCCAAAGTGGATCAGTACAGGTAAAGAGCTTTAAAGTTGAAAAAGGAAATAAAGCAACAGACTGGACTCCAGCCCCTGAAGACTATCTTCCGCAAGCTAGTTTGGTATCAAATTGGACAACTAATACTACATGGATTGATGGCGGCAAGATTTACACCAATTCCATCACAGCAGACAAAATCGCAACAGATGCCATCAAATCTCGCAACTACATCTCTTCTGGTGGTACGCAGGGATCATTCTTAAATCTGAGTGATGGTAGCTTTACAAGTCCTAATTTGAGTTGGGATTCAAATGGTAATTTGATTGCCAAGAATGCGAACCTGAGTGGACAGATTACTGCTACAAAGGGTAAGATTGGTTCGTTTAATCTGGACAAATCACTGTATTTGTCTAATAATTCACCATATTATTTTAGTCAATTTTGTGCAAAAAAAGTATACGGGCTTACTAACGAAGGCGATATATATATTGGATCAGAAGGAATCTATAGTTATTCTTGGGAAACTGGAAATATGTATATTGGAGATAGTGGATCTATACAAGCAGATGTATCGAGCAGTCGAGGTGTCTGTATTGAAAATGGGGAAATATACATTTATAAATCTGATTACTGTAAGGATTATCCAACTGCTTGTGATAATAAGTATGGATTGGTTTTAACTGGTGGTTATGTAGCATCGGCAAATTACAGTGACGGAGGATCAATTGATGGTTTTAATTTTATCCTCACCCCTAACAAATTTAATATCAATGGGAAGATCTATGCGTCCAATGAATTACAAACTGGTGGTGATCAAATACGTATTATAAGCGGTAATATCGGTTGTATGGTCAGAAATGATAGTGCCGATTTCTATATTTTACGTACTAATTCTGGCGATCCTTATGGTGGTTGGACAAATGACAGACCATTTAGAATTAACTGGGCAAGCAATGATATTACATGTGGTCATAACCTAACAGCAAATAACCTCATTGCGAATAGTTGGGTTTATTGCTCAGAAGTACATAGTTCTGGTGCAGTTGTAATTGCTTCAAACAGTGAATCTTATTATTGGGCGCATGGCTATCAAATTGCACGTGGAACATCGTGGGGAGGTGTATGTATCGGTGATGATAGCCAAGGATTACGTCTTTATGGAACTTCAATCTGGGCATCTCACAGTATATCTACTTCGGACGAAAATCTTAAAGAAAACTTTACAACTCTTGATCAATATGAAGATTTCTATATGAATTTAAATCCAATAGGATTCAATTACATCGGAGATTACGATGGTAAGAAAACTCATTTTGGATTTGGTGCTCATAAAACAGAAGACATCTTAGAATCCGAGGGGTATGATTCTGATAAATTCGCTGTAGTAACGCATAGACCGCTCGTACAGGAAGATATTGAAAAGCGTTTTGGCAAAGATGTTGAGGTCGATATTGAAACGGAATATGGTGTTTCTTATACAGAATTTATTGCATTAAATACCCATATGATTCAAAAGACACGAAAAGAACTTGAACAAGTCAAACAAGAAAAAACCGACCTAGAAGCTCGCCTACAAGCAATCGAAGCAAAACTTGGACTTTAAGAACGGATAAACAACTAAATAAAACATAAATTTGATCGTACATAGAGCAGTTTTCGGACTGCTCTTTTTGTATGCTCAAAAACAGAAGGAAAGGTGAAATACATATGGTATACACAGTTAAATTAGATAGCTCCGATGACAAAGTATTTAATCTTATGCAGTTTAATAGCATGACTTTTGACATGGAATGTAAACTTGTCGTTTGCACAGATGATCTAAAAGCGGTTAAATCAGCATTTACAAACTTTAAAACATTAGACATCTACAGAGATGATGTACAGATTGCAACTTACACATGCTTTAACAATTATAAAGAAATCTCTTTACAGCAGGGATTATATAACAATTCTAATGGAGAATGGGAAGATGCGCTGATCGTATCTCTTACAAGAGCAAATATTGTAGAACAAGTGCAACGACTTGATGAAAAAGTTAATCAGGTTGTTGATATTAACACACTGACTCTTGATGAATACAAGAACTATTTACAGGAGAAAAACAAAACTGCTCTCGCTGAGTTCTTAGCAAGTCAGAGTGTGGAATTCAATGGTAAGCCTTATGGAGTATCTGAAGAAGATCAGAATGAAATGGCTCTGAACTTTATGCAGTATCAAGCTCTTACTACTGCTGGTCAGCAAGTAACTCTTGAGTGGCATAGCAAAAAGAGTGCGTGCGAAACATTCACTGCTGAGGAATTTGTGCAGTTAACAGCAATGATCAAGGCATTTGTTTATCCTTATTTCCAACAAATGAATATGATCAAACAGCAGATTTTCAGTTCTTCTAGTAAAGAGGAATTGGACAAGATTGAAATTAAATATGAAGTAATTCCTGTGCAGTCATCAGAATCTACTACTCCTTCAGATGGAAAAGATTCAACTACGACTGATAAGACAGATGAAACAGGAAAAGATTCAGTTACGACTGAAGAATAATTAGTTTAACAGAGAAAAGGAGAATTTTAATATGGAAATGACAAATATGCAGGCAGATATGATCTTAGGTCAGTTAAATACAATTTATGCATTCCTTATGAAAAACAGTGAATTAGTACCATGTACTTTAAGCGCTGGGCTTGCCAAGAATATTAGAAAGATTCAAGAAGAGCTGAAGGAATATTTTGAAGAAAAACACAAACTCTTACAGAAATATGATATCACTACTGATGCCCAGATCAATGGTACAGAGAACGGGCAGAAATTCTTAGCAGAGTTTAATCCTTTAAGCATGGAAAACTCAGGGGTTGAGTTCCATAAGATGAGAATGACTTTTAGCGAAGTTTGTGATGTTATTGAGAATTGTCAAGGAATTCTTGAGGGAGACATCATGATTTTACAGCTTATTTGTAAAGATGAAAGTGAGAACAAAGATCAAAAAGAAGGTGAATAAATAAAATGCTACATGTAAAGAAGTCATGTAAATATCTTGTCCTATTTTTCATTGGGGCATTTGCTTATTGTGGAATTGAGATCATCTGGAGAGGATACACACATTGGACAATGGGAGTGTTAGGTGGTACTTGCTTCATTCTTATTGGACTAATCAATAACAGTCGCTTCTTCTACCATCTTATGCCCTTTCGTGAGCAGATGGTTCTTGGGGGATTGATTGTTACTGTAATGGAATTCATAGCAGGTTGTATTTTAAATTTATGGTTAGATTTAGGCATTTGGGATTACTCTCAGATGCCTTTTAATCTGTGTGGACAGATTTGTCTGCCATATACTCTACTTTGGATTTTATTGAGTGCAGTGTGTATCCTTGTAGATGATTGGTTAAGATATTTGTTATTTGGTGAAGAGAAACCTGAATACGTATGGTGATTATAGTTGAGTAAAGAGGAGTGATTTTATGTGTTAGGAAGGTAAATGACATGAACGAATTAGAAACTATTATAAGTTTTTTATCACAACACGGAAGTGCATTGGTAGTTTTTATCTTTGCACTTCTGTTGTTTGTAGATAAATTTTTTGGCACTGTAAGCAAATTGATTGAGTGGTTCGGACTTGAAACAAAAACAACTCTTGAACGCAAGCATCAAAAAGAAGTTATTGAAAAACAGAAAGAGATGATTGAAAAGCACACGGAAACACTGGCAAAGCTTACAGAGATTCTTAATAATCAGAATAAAGAGGTTTGTGAGATAAAACAGATGATTGAAAAACAAGGTGCTATGTTAAACGAACAGAGAGTCAACATGGAACGTCTATTCTCTCATACTGCTGAGTTAGCACAAAAACTTGATGATGCTTGTGACACTGATAGTGTATTGGCTGATGGAGTTGCTGCTATCTTAAGAGATAGAATAAAACAAGCTCATAGGTATTATAAAAACAAGGGTGGAATATCCCCTACAGGCTTAGAAAATATCGAATCCATTTATATTGTATATCATGATCAGCTACACAAGAATGGTGTTGGAGAAAAACTTTATAAGGAAATTAAAGAACTACCTATCAAAGACGAAGATTTTTAGGTAGTTTTTTATTGCAAAAATTTAAGGAGGATTTGCATTATGGATAAAATTAAAAGAATTTTAGCAGACATTAATTGGAGTGAAGTAAAACCACATACTATTGTAAGTATCATTTTACAGATTCTTGCATGGGTGAATATGGGGTTAACTGCGGCTGGTAAACCTGTGATTGACGTACATGAAGATGTAATTAACCAAGTAGTTGGTATTGCTTTTGTAGTTGGAACATCTCTGTATGGAGATTGGAAAAATCATAGTTTTACATGGACAGCTCAATTTGCAGATGAAATTGCTTACGCTCTGAGAGACGGTAGATTAACTCTTGAAGAGGCTGAGGAAATCAAGAATAAGATTGGTCAAAAAGACGTGATCGTAAAAGTTAATAAGGATTTATTTGAAAAAGAATTAGATGATGCTACTGAAGGTAAAGAATCTGACGATATTGTTGGGTAATTTACTAAGTTAGTAATTAGTAATTGAATAATTAGTTATTGAGCAGTTGCTGTTATAGTGACTGCTCTTTTTAGATAAAAGAAAGGAAGTTTGATATTTATGGCATTAAAATTTAAAACAAGAACGGCTAAAGGTGTGAGCTATGGAAGTAAACGTAGCACAAGTTCTATTAAGTTTATTGTAATCCATTTCACAGGCGGGGAGAAAGATAGTGCAAAGAATAACGCAGATTATTTTGCTACTGGTAACACTAGATCTGCTGGTGCACATTATTTTATTGATGACGAAGATATTGTATGGAAATCTGTTCCTGTTAACAGAATAGCATGGGCGGTTGGAGGTTTCTTCACTCAAGCAAATGGGGCAGGAAAATATTATGAAATCTGCACAAACGCAAACAGTCTGAGTATTGAAATGGCAGGTGTAGCTAATGGCGTTTCTAAAAAGACATATAATAATGCTGTTGCATCAACAAAAAAACTAATGAAAAAATATAATATCCCTGCTAGTCATGTTATTCGTCATTGGGACACAAATGGAAAACGGTGCCCAGAACCTTGGTGTGGAAAAAATAATAAACAGTGGGCTAAATTTAAAGCAGACATTTCTGGTTCTACAGTAGTAAAACCAAAAACATCTTCTAAGTTCAAATCTTACAAAGTGAAAGTAACTGCTTCTGCTCTTAATGTACGTAAGACTGCTTCTACTTCAGGTGCTAGAGTAGGATCATATAAGAAGGGAACAACGGTAACAATCAAAGCCGTCAAAAACGGTTGGGGTAAAACTAAAGATGGTTGGATTAAGCTGTCTTATACAAAGAAATGTTAAAGAGTATGAAAAAATATGAGAAACAGTTATGATTGATCTGGCAATCAGTCGGTATTTTCTTTATTGGTTTTCTTTGTTAGTGATAAAGAATTGTTACTCTCTGCTGCGGAGAAGGTAAATATGAGCAGAATAAACTAGGCTATGCCTCTATTTTTTTATCGAAAAGTGTTGTATTTGTTTTGAATTTGTGTATAATGAAAGTAGGAATAGTAATATTCTCGATGTAAGAGCATCGTTAAAAGTTGTACTGCAAGTGGAGCAGGGTAATTTTCCACACCACATTAGATGTCGCAACTGGGCATTGAGCCTTGCAGCTAGGATTAAAGTTGTAGTCCAGACAGGGGACTTAATGATTTCTGTCTCACATTAGATGTCGCAACTGGGCATTGAGGCTGACAACCAGCAGAAAACTCTTAATAAAATAATTACTAAAGAGTGAGGTACTTACAACCCCACTCTTTTTTACATATGAGGTAAAAATGGCATCAAAATCACAAAAGAAAAATATAATAAGGCAAAATATTGTTGATTCTGCAAAGGTATATGCTCAACACTTGGCGAATAAAACATTTTTATATGTTTTTGATAATGAATTTTTTGAAGTAACATTCCCTACTCATAGCTTTCGTCATTTAACAGGAGTTGAAAGTAATTTACCAGTACAAGAATTTTATAAAAACGCAAAACGAAATCGCCTAACAACAAAACAGTTCTATTTTACTCAAAGACATCCATATAGTAATGCAAAGAAAAAATTACCATGTCTAAAACAATTGCCAATCTTAACTACAAATATGGTATGCGTTCTTAAGAATATAGAAACAAGAACGATTGTTTGTACCTTAGGGATAACTAATTTAGAATTTACTTTAGGATTAATAGAAAACAAAGATCGAAATGGGAATAAAAGAAATAATTATTTTGTTCCTATGACATTAAGAACTGAGACTACATCTGTCGAACGAAGTCAAGAAGGTTCGATTGTTGATTTTATTTTTTCTAAAAATACTAGACATGATAAGTATGATACAATCTTAGTAAAAGATGAGAATAAAGAGATTCCAGATTGTATTAAAGAGTTGTTAAGCGAAGATTTGTATAACAACTTAACAATAAATAACAATCGAAGCATAAGATACTTGCTTCCGTTGAGCTGGCAATGTAAAAAACTTTGCAATGACTCTTGAACCAGAGGATAAACAGATTGAGCAGGTGAAAAGTTTGCAATCTGGTAGCAAAGCACCAAAACGAAACCAGTAGAAAAAATTAAGGGTACATCAGATTAATTTCTGGTGTACCCTATTTTTTTACGATTTTGATACTCTACACATATCATCTATTTCATGCTCAGACAAGTACAAAGGCATCCCACATCGTTCATCGAAGAATGTAAGGACATACTCTGTAGAATCAATTCTAGCTCCATATAAAGCTGTTTTTATAGGCGTCTGAGAGTCGATTTCTGTAAGTTGTACTGTGTCACCTATATGGAATAATCTGCACTCTGTATTGAGTGTCTGAGTGCTTTCGTTGTATTCGTATATTCTCATTGTATTTTCAATTTCCTTTTTTGTTGTATATATGCTTCTTCTACTTCTGACCGCACATGACCATAAAGTTTCTTTTGAGCTTCTGTCAGCGCCTTCATTGCATCATCACGATTATTAAATTTCCTTAATATATATAATTTATTTTTGTAATTAATTACTGGGCGGTAAGTATTATCTTTTTTATTGTGTCTAATTGAGAATGAGCCGATTTCTACTCCGAATAACTTGTTCATTAGAACACCTCCTATCTACTACAATATATTTATGGTTAATATCCCTTACAGCCAGTAAGGAATTATCCATCTTGTTGCTTAAGCTGTTAAAATGTATGGAGCAATCGGTATATCGTCTTATTCATCTTGGACTTCGCGTCCGTTACCGAGACTGATAACCAGCTCCTCATTTGCAGCGTTCGTTTTATGCAGGTTGAACTGCCTTCGGTACGTTCGTGTCACACCACAGTAGATGGAATAGGCAATGAGTAAAACTGGTCTTTATCCATTGCATAATCTGATTTTAAGGAGTGACAAATTTATGAATATGAATGCAGTAGGTATTGATGTTTCCAAAGGAAAAAGCATGGTTGCTATCCTTCGTTCTTATGGTGAGATCATTTCAAAACCATTTGAAGTCAAACACACAGTCAGTGGGATTCGCTCTCTCATTGAGCAGATCCAATCCATTGATGGCGAATCTCGTATTGTCATGGAACACACCGGTCGTTATTACGAACCTCTTGTCCGTGAACTTTCGAAAGCTGACCTTTTTGTATCTGCCATAAATCCCAAACTCATCAAAGATTTTGGAGACAACTCTCTCCGCAAAGTAAAGTCCGATAAAGCGGATGCAGTAAAAATTGCACGCTATACTCTTGACAGTTGGACGGAACTCAGACAGTATAGTCTCATGGATGAAATTCGTAATCAACTGAAAACCATGAACCGCCAGTTTGATTTTTACATGAAACACAAAACCGCTATGAAAAATAATCTAATCAGCATCCTTGACCAAACTTATCCGGGAGCTAACACTTATTTTGACAGCCCCGCCCGTGAGGATGGAAGTCAAAAATGGGTTGACTTTTCAGCCACCTACTGGCATGTGGATTGTGTTCGTAAACTCTCTCTAAACGCCTTTATCGACCACTATCAAAAGTGGTGTAAACGCAGGAAGTACAACTTCAGCCGTTCAAAAGCTGTTGAAATCTATGAAGCATCTAAGGAGCTTGTTTCTATACTTCCAAAAGACGATCTGACAAAGTTAATCATCAAACAGGCTGTAGAACAATTAAATACGGCTTCACAGACTGTGGAACAGCTTCGTACCATGATGAATGAGGCTGCTTCTAAACTGCCGGAATACCCTGTTGTCATGGCTATGAAAGGTGTAGGTAAATCGCTTGGTCCACAGCTTATGGCAGAGATTGGTGATGTCTCCCGATTTACCCACAAAGGAGCCCTTACAGCCTTTGCAGGCGTTGATCCCGGCGTAAATGAATCCGGTTCATATGAGCAGAAAAGCGTTCCTGCTTCCAAGCGCGGTTCCAGTACTCTTCGTAAGACTCTGTTTCAAGTCATGGATGTTCTCATCAAAACAAAGCCACAGGATGATCCTGTCTACTTGTTTATGGATAAGAAACGAGCACAAGGAAAGCCTTATTACGTCTACATGACAGCCGGTGCGAATAAGTTTCTTCGCATCTACTATGGTCGAGTGAAAGAATATCTGTCTTCACTCCCAGAATAAATATCTCGTCAATACCTTTATTTTAGACCAGCGAATATCGGTGGTCTTATTTTAATGTTCAAAATCTTGCAAAAATTTTTGCCTGAAATCATCAATTTGCTATTGACTTTTTATTTGCAGGCTCGGTAATTGAATTGCCGAGGATTCCCGCTTATTATCCTAAAGATTATTCTGAAAAAAGTTAAACAATTTATAAATAAAAATGCCATCAGTTACAAACTTATTCCATAACTGACAGCATTTCATTTTACAAATATTCCTACAGATATTTCTGCATATCATCCCGCAGATTCTCTTCCATTCCAATAAGCTTCTTTGCAATGGAAATACTTTCGGACGACGCATCTTTGCATTGGTGCATGGCTTCTGTGATAGACTGGGTTCCCATGTTGCAGCCATTCATGATGATCTTAACCGCCTGTTTATTCTCATCTTCTCCGGTCATCATTTTTACACCTGTCGTCATCCACGAAAATGTAGATACTATAACACCCGGTTCTTTCTCCGGCTGGCCTGCGCGAAGAAGTATTTTGGAAATTTCCTCTTCCAGTTCCTTGTGTTTTGAACAGGATTTTTCAATCGTTGCTGCGATTTTGGCATCTGTCACATGATGCTGTACCTGCTCCATGCTCTCAATTCCCATCTTGCATCCGACACTGCATTCTTCTAATAGTTTCTTTGTGCTGTTGTCCATGTCTGTCCTCCTGTATAAAAATTTACTTTCTACATGGAAGATAGTATACGTACTTTTTGACTATTTATGTATCTTTCCCGTTACTGGGTACGGAGTGTATAGTAGTTCAGTTGTCAAGATGACTCTCTTCACATACTTCCGGCTTTGCTTTCAGTATCGGTTCTGCAAGATCCATGATCGGACGAAGAGCTGATATCATAGCTGCTACTGAAGTCAATTTCCTTTTCGGAAGCGGAGCTCTTTTGCTGTCTGCGAATCAACACGATTCTTTGATTTTCCTTTTATATCCTGATAATAATAATTTTTTCTTCATATAGTGTGACAAATTCTCTTCTGATGTTTATAAACAGATAGGAAGCATTCGAATTCTTACAGGAAAGGAGAACTATTATGAGCGAAATCAAACAGAACATTACAAACGAATTATCTGAAGAAGAATTAGAAAATATTGCCGGTGGTTTTGGCCATCCTACTATGGATGATCCCAGATATAAGGAGCAGATGAGGATAAACACGATGTTAAAACGAGGCATGAAAATGGATGAAATTCAAAAACGTTGAAGTTCTAGTGTGCCGA
>OGPJ01000442.1_pt1 | contig 33500 bp, 24 predicted proteins | sample 1552831 | NCBI WGS metagenome assembly OGPJ01 (sample SAMEA2579914, study PRJEB22360) | human gut metagenome | biome: human gut; feature: human-associated habitat; material: faeces | place: Denmark | collected 2008/2010
GCGGCCGCCGAGGCTGCCGAGAACCAGGTAGAGGATTCCAACAAGGAGGCGACGATGACCGAGGACGAGATGGTGGAAGCTGCTATCCGCGCCGGTGAGGAAGCCGCCGACAACGACTTTAAGCTCAAGTTCGAGCAGGCCCAAAAGGAGCTCGCCGACGTGCGCAGCGAGCTCGATGCTGCGGCAGAGGCTCAGAAGGCCGCAGAGGACAAGGCAAAGGACGCCACCGAGCGCACCGCCCGTCTGCAGGCCGACTGGGAGAACTTCCGTCGCCGCACCGCCAATGAGCGTATCGCCGAGCGCGAGCGCGCGACCGAGAAGCTTGTCACCGCGCTGTTGCCGGTGATCGACGATATCGAGCGCGCGATTGACCATGCCCGCAGTCAAGAGCTTTCCGACGACTTTAAGCAGTTCGTCGATGGCGTTGACGCGGTACATGCCAAGCTGCTCGACGTGTTCGCGCACGAGGGCGTTGAGCCAATCGACCCCAAGGGCGAGGCGTTCGATCCGCTCGAGCACCAGGCCGTGGGTCGCGTCGAGGACGCGTCGCAGTACGACGAGACCGTCAACGATGTGTACCAGAAGGGCTACCGCATGGCGGATCGCATCCTGCGTTCCGCGATGGTGACGGTGACCTACGGTGGCGAGAAGCGCCCCGCACCGGAGCCCGACGCGGCGCCTGGGGATGCTACGGCCGATACGGCCGAGAGCACCGAGGAGTAATTGAGAAGGGCCCCGGGGCAACACCCGGGGCCCTTTCTGGCCTAGTGCCATATGAAAGCATGAACCGTCGTCTGCATGGGCGGCGGACGTAACAGGAGAGGAGCTACGATGGCTGCAGGCAAAACCTTCTATGACATCCTGGGCGTATCCAAGAGCGCCTCCGACAAAGAGATCAAGAGCGCGTTTCGCAAGCTCGCGCAAAAATATCACCCCGATGCCGGCGGCGACGAGGCCAAGTTTAAGGAGATCAGCGAGGCCTATGAGACGCTTTCGGACGAGAAGAAGCGCAAAGAGTACGACCAGATGCTCATGTTTGGCGGTATGCCGGGCGCGGGCGGCGCGTATGGCGGCGGCTACGGTGCCGGCGCGGGTGCCAGCGGCTGGGGCGACATCTTCGACAGCATCTTTAGCGGCAACGGCGCCTGGGGCAGCGATTGGGGCTCGGGCTTTGCCGGGGCTGCGGGGGCCGCTGCCGGGGCGGGTGCTGCGGTCGCTGCCGGGGTCTTGGGTGCATTTTCCAGATAATCTTCCAGCTGTGCCGGCGCTGGCCGCAGCCGTGCTCGCAAGGGCGGCGACCTGTCGCTGACCGTCGATGTGACGGCCGAGGACGCGTTTCGCGGTGTGACGCACAAGGTCACCTATCGCATTCCCTCGACAGGTGAGCAGCAGACCATTACGGTCTCGGTGCCTGCGGGTGCGGTCGACGGCGGCAAGCTGCGCTACAAGCGTCGCGGCGAGTATGGCGTTGCGGGTGGCGAGCGCGGCGACCTGGTCGTGACCACGCATGTGGAGGAGCACCCGCTGTTTAAGCGCAAAGGTGCCGACGTGACCATGGAGGTACCGGTCTCGGTCTACGAGGCGGCGCTCGGCTGCACGGTGGACGTGCCGACGCCCGGCGGTGCGACGGTTCGTCTGAAGGTGCCCGCGGGTACCCAGACGGGCAAGAAGTTCCGCTTTAAGGAAATGGGGGCGCCCGACGTTAAGCACCGTGGCCGCACGGGCGCGCTGCTCGTCGAGATCAAGGTGCAGGTTCCCACGAACCTGTCCGACGATGAACGCGATGCCATGACCAAGCTGCGCGAGGCCGACACGCGCGACTATCGCGAGAAGGTCAACCGTTACAAGGCGACGTACTAGGGCGGTCGTGGCGCACGTCCGCGCCCGCGGGCTTATGATGGACGATAGCGAGACGGAAAGGGGTCAGGTAGCATGGCCGAGGACAATAGGAACAAACCGCTGTACATGATCAGCGTGGCGGCCGAGCTGACCGGCATGCATCCGCAGACTCTGCGCGTCTACGAGTCCAAGGGCCTGGTGAACCCCCAGCGCTCGGGCGGCAACACGCGTCTGTATTCGCGTGCCGATATCGAGCGCCTGGAGCTCATCAACCAGCTGACCGACGAGGGTATCAACCTTGCCGGCGTGGTGCGTATCCTCGATATGAAGGAACGTGCCGAGGAGCGCGAGCGCGAGAACGAGAAGCTCCGCGCCCGCGTGCGCCAGCTCGAGGACGAGCTGCACGAGTACAAGATGCAGAAGAAGATCACCGCCCTGGCCCCGCGCGACGGCTCAGTTAACCCCGAACAGGTCATGCGCAAGCTGCTGGGCGCCGGCGGGGATTTGTAGTTACGCGGGTTTACCAACCCGCGTAACGGGCCGACGCTGCGCGCCGCCCAGAGCGACAATTTGTCATTCAAAAGGCAAGGCATGACCAGAAGGTCTATGCCTTGCCTTTTTCATGCCAACTGGTTCGCTCTGGACGTCGCTCGCTGTCCGTCCTCTGCCTGCGGCGTTGCCTTGCTCCGGATGCAGTAGTCGTTGGGGACGTTCTAAAATGACTAGTCGAAAGGGACACCCTTGCGCCAAATCTGCCGGCCCTCGCCGGGCTCCTCCTTTACTTTAACGAGATAAAGTGAACGTGCAGATTCGTAACCCGCTGGCAACCGTTCTATGGCACGATATTGAACGAATGTATGCTATGCGCCCAAATCTTTTGGGCAGAGTGGGAGACAGTATGGTCAAGCTGTACGAGGACGGCATCTACCTGCGTAACGGCAGCGAGGTTGTGCCTGAGGCCGAGGCTGCCGAGCGCGGTATTACGCAGACGCCCGAGGATGCCAAGCGCGGCACCATCGCGTATTCGATCCTCCAGGCACACAATACGTCCGGCGACCCCGAGGCGCTCAAGATTCGCTTCGACGCCATGGCGAGCCACGACATCACCTTTGTCGGCATCATCCAGACGGCGCGCGCCTCGGGCATGGAGCAGTTCCCGCTGCCCTACGTGCTCACCAACTGCCACAACTCGCTGTGCGCCGTGGGCGGCACCATCAACGAGGACGACCACGTCTTTGGTCTCTCGGCTGCCAAGAAGTACGGCGGCATCTTCGTCCCGCCGCACATCGCCGTCATCCACTCCTTTATGCGTGAGAATTTCGCCGGCTGTGGCAAGATGATCCTGGGCTCCGACTCGCACACCCGCTACGGCGCTCTGGGCACCATGGCCGTGGGCGAGGGCGGTGGCGAGCTGGCAAAGCAGCTGCTGCGCGACACCTACGATGTCGCCTATCCCGGCGTCGTTGCCATCTACCTCACGGGCGCCCCGCGCCCCGGCGTTGGCCCGCACGACGTGGCGCTCGCCATCATCCGTGCCGTCTTTGCCAAGGGTTACGTTAAGAACAAGGTTATGGAGTTCGTGGGCCCCGGCATCGCGAGCATGACGACTGACTATCGCAACGGCGTCGACGTCATGACCACCGAGACCACCTGCCTTTCCTCCATCTGGGCCACCGACGAGGACACACACGCGTTTTTGGCCATGCACGGCCGCGGCGACGACTACCGCGAGCTCAAGCCCGCCGATGTCGCCTACTACGACGGCTGCGTCGAGGTCGATCTGTCGAGTATCAAGCCCATGATCGCGCTGCCGTTCCATCCTTCCAACGGCTTTGAGATTGACGAGCTCAACGAGAACCTCGAGGACATCCTGCACGAGGTGGAGCTCGAGGCCGCCAAGATCGGCGAGGGCAAGACGCACTTTAGCCTGCTCGACAAGATCGTCGACGGCAAGCTGCACGTGCAGCAGGGCGTTATCGCCGGCTGCTCGGGCGGCAACTACGACTCCGTGGTCCAGGCTGCCCGCGTGCTCAAGGGCGCCAACACCGGCTGCGGCGAGTTCTCGCTGTCGGTCTATCCCACGAGCCAGCCCGTGGCACTCGAGCTTACACGCCGCGGCTACATCTACGACCTTATGGAGGCCGGCGCGATTGTGCGCACGGCGTTCTGCGGCCCGTGCTTCGGCGCCGGCGACACGCCCGCCAACAACGGCCTTTCGATCCGCCACACCACGCGCAACTTCCCCAACCGCGAGGGTTCCAAGCCGGGCAATGGCCAGCTGAGCGCCGTGGCCCTGATGGACGCTCGCTCCATTGCGGCGCCGGCTGCCAACGGCGGCGTCCTGACGCCGGCGACCGACCTGCCCGAGGAGACTTGGGACGAGGCCTGCGAGTACACCTTTGACGACGCGCCGTACAAAAAGCGCGTGTATTGGGGCTTTGGCAAGGCGGAGCCTGCCGACGAACTGGTCGAGGGTCCCAACATCAAGCCGTGGCCCGCGATGGAGCCCCTCGGCGACGATATCCTGCTCAAGGTGTGCTCTAAGATCATGGACCCGGTCACCACGACTGACGAGCTCATTCCTTCGGGCGAGACGAGCTCCTTCCGCTCCAACCCGCTGGGCCTGGCAGAGTTTACGCTGAGCCGCCGCGACCCGGCCTACGTGGGCCGTTCCAAGGAGGTCAACGCCGTGGAGAAGCGCCGCGTGGCTGGCGAGTCCGCGGGTGACCTGGCAGCACTCGATGCCGAGCTTGCCAGCGTGTTTGAGGCGTTGGCCGGCACGGGTGTCGCGGCAGATGCCAAGGCGACCGAGTACGGCTCCATGCTCTACGCTAAGAAGCCCGGTGACGGTTCCGCCCGCGAGCAGGCCGCGAGCTGCCAGCGCGTAATTGGCGGCCTGGCCAACATCGTCCACGAGTACGCCACCAAGCGCTATCGCTCCAACGTGATGAACTGGGGCATGGTGCCCTTCCAGATGGAGGCCGAGCCCAGCTTTGAGGTGGGCGACTACGTCTTTGTGCCGGGTATCCGCGCCGCGCTCGATGGCGACCTGAAGGGCATCGCCGCCTACGTGGTGCGCGCCGATGGTGCGGTCGAGCAGATTGAGCTCTACATTGCCGATATGACGGCAGAGGAGCGTGCCATCGTCAAGGCTGGCTGCCTGATCAACTACAACAAGTTCAAGGCCGCTGCCGAGTAACGCACTTAATTGTCCGCCCGGGGCTTACCCTTTCCCGCCCGCTCACGCGCTTCGCGAGGGTCGCGTTCGGGAAAGGGTAAGCCCCGGGCTACATTTCTGCGTTCTCGTTGGGTCTTGAGGGACGCTAATAAATAGACTTGCTTGATGCCGCCTCTGTTATCGGGGCGGCTTCTTTTGTCGAAAAACACCAAGAAGGGATAACCTGGAGGGGTAGGCGCCTTTGCGGTGGTTCCGTTTGTCTCGACCTGTAACATCTGGGCCCCTATTTGACGAGCGGTTGTTACAGATTGAGACAAACGATCGCCGCCGATCATTTCATCTCAATCTGTAACATCTAGGATCGAAAAGGGCCGCTAGATGTTACAGATCGAGACAGTGGAACATCGGAGCCGAAACCACCACAAAGGTGCCTGCCCGGCGGGTCCTTATTTCGATGGGGTCCAGGTTATTTCATCGTCAAATAGCCAAGTGCGTGCCGAGCCACTGTTGCGCGCTGTCTGCGGATCGGGCTCGCAGGTTTGTTCGTAGGCATCCTCGGTACACCGATCCATAAAATCGACGACTGCCGTCTGGTCGCCCTCCATGACGTAGATTACGTCGCCATCCGAGATATAGACCCCCGGTCCTTCATTGTCCACGCAGCCGGGGTCGTATGAGACGTTGCACAATTTGCTCCCGTTTGCCGCATCGAGCTCAAGGGTCGAATGATACCCGCCAACCATTTGGCCGTTCTTGGCTCGATATGTTGCGGCGCCGTACCACCGCTTAAACGTCTTGCCTTTGAGTAAACTGGTTGCCTTACCGATAAGCTGCTCATCTTGGGTATAGCGCGTGGCTCCAAGTTCGATTCGGGGATAGTTACTGACCCCAAGCGCTGCGGGCGTACCGTCGAAATCGACGGTGATCGAATCGGGTTTGACGATATCGGTGAGGATTTCGATGGGGTAGCTTACGGTTTCAACCGCCGCCTGCGTTGCCGAGGCAGGGAGAAATGCGAGATAGATAATTCCTACGCCGACTGCGGTAATCGCAAACGCTAAGACGAGCAGGCCGATATAGGTGGAGCGTTTCACGGCGGGTACCTCGCAAACAGTATGCATTCATTAAGATAAGTGATACCAGCTTACGACAATATTCAAAAGAAAGCGATCGGTCGAAATGACGGGGCGAAAAGGCCCTATTGGGCTTCGATTTGACCTCTAATAGGAATATTTGCCCCACTCATTCTGGGCGAGAGGTCAATAATTCAGTTCACGAGTCTTGAGCGATACTATTCTCACTAAACTCACTATTTTCACAGTAAGCACTATAAATACGATAGGGAGGACGACGAGAACGTTGTGACGTGCGATAGCTAAGCCGTTTAAGCCGGACTCTGACCTTGAATCTCCGCCTCTATCTGTGCGAACGGGCTATTGTCGGTTCTCGATTCCATCGCTGCGTTTTCGTTGGGTCTTGAGGGACGCTAATAAATAGGCTTGCTTGATGCCGCCTCTGTTATCGGGGCGGCTTCTTTTTGTCGAAAACCGCCACAAAGGGGACAGGCACCTTTGTGGCGGTGGGGACGAGCTCGATGTTGTTGTGATCGTTGAGCGGCATGTTAATGGGCACCTCTACAGAATTTCATCTGGGCTGGCGGGTTTGGTTGTTTTGGGGATGCCGAGTTTGGATGACGCGAAATCGTCAACATTGTCCTTAATTCCGTCTTTGGTGTAGACAGTGACCATATAGGTGCTGTGTCCGAATTCGCCCTTGTCGCGTGTTGCCCAGGCATCCCAGTAGGCGGCCCCGTTTCGCCCTTTGATTTTTCCGACACGGCGGAGTTCTGTTCGCTTTAATTTCTGGTTGCTATAGATGGTTCGACCGGCTTCCGCGGTGAGCCCGCACTGTCCAAGCAGCTTGTCGAGGACTTGGTTCATGTGGCGCTCATCGGTGTTTGGTGCGTAGTCGTAGGCGAGGGTGATGGAGTCAAGGGGCTGGTCGTCGATCAGATAATTCATTGTCTGAGGTTCGAGGCAGAAATAAGGAGAGCATCCGTCGACCTTGCCGAGCAACGGTAACTTGGACTGCCAACTTCCGGTGGGAATTGCATATTCGTAGAACACGCCACGGCAGACAAAGGAGAGCGAGGTGGCACGCGAGCCGGCGTCGATCATCCCGCAAAGATCGAAGGGCGAGGCGATACCAAAAGAAAAGGGCGTGATGACGATAAGGAAGAGCATCACGATGGGTATGGCGAGAATGGCGATGACGTTGCGACCGGTGGAATGAGACGGCTTCATATGCGCTCCTCGAGACAAAGAGCTGTTGAGGATAGGCAGAAATGGATATGTTCAGAGAACAATTCAAGTTTAATCTCATGGCGTGAGATGGTCGACCGTTAGCGTCGAAAACCACCACAAAGGTGCCTGTCCCCTTTGTGGTGGTGGGGAGCGCGCGGCTTCTTTGGTGATAGTGTTAGCCGGCGGTATCATTAGGACAAATGGCGCGGGTTTGCATTGTGAGGTGCTTTGCTGTGAGAAGTCCTGCCCGTATTGGATTGATTGTCTTGGCGCTTGCGATCGCTGTGGTTGGCGCGGGCGCTGTCGGTATGGCATTTCTACCTGCTGCGGTGACGGAGCCGGTGGTCAAGCCTGTGACTCAATCTGTCGAACTTCTGACCGGCGACGACAAGCCTGAGACCATCACCGTTGATTTTGATGAGCAACCGGCTGCGCTGGGCATTAGTAATTATCCACGCATTCAGCTTGGGGCTATGCGCTATACCACGGATTCTGGTCTGATCGACAGGGCGTCCGAGCTGCTCAAGGGCAAAATCTTTAAGCGCTGGTATGGATATGCGTCCTATCGGGCAAAAGCGAACGACATGGTTGGCGGATGCCACTCTTCCATCGAGCTGGACACTGCAAACGGCGCAAAGTTATGTGATGTCTCGTACGATCCGGGCTACGAGGACAATGAGGGTCCGGGCATCTACATCATGGACGGCGATGTCGCCTATGTCATGGAGGGCGACCAGACCGAGCTCAACGATTTTATGGGCCAGTGTATCCAAGATGCCTATAAACAGACCTGCTTGCCTGACCCGCAGGCTGCACGCGATAGTGGGTCTGCCCGTACATGGCTGTTCGAGGATGAGATGCCCTGGACCGTCGAATCGGGAAGTACGGGTCCGGCGAAGGAGTAGAGACCGCGACCACCACAAAGGTGTCTGTCCCCTTTGTGGTGGTTTGCATGTCGTGGGAACACTCAGAAAATCTTATATATAGAGACTTAGATTTATGTATAAGATCGCACAAAGCTGGCAACAATACTTCTCGAACAACGTGAAGCCGCCCCGTAGGGCGGCCGCCCCAAGAGAGGTGATTCCATGAGAATCGATAAGCTAGCAATGACGTCGCGCGAGGCGTTGCAGACCGCCATGAGCACGGCGCGGTCTCTCAGGGCGCCGGCCTGCGGTTGCGCAGGCCGGCGCGGTGGAGCCGATTCACCTGCTGTCTGCCCTGCTCGGTGCCGGCGAGCGCAATATCTCCGTGATCATCGAGCGCATCGGCGCTGATCCGGCCCAGCTCGCACGCTCCACGCAGGATGCCGTCGACCGCGCGCCCAAGGTTTCGGGCGAGGGTCAGCAGATGGGCCTGTCCAACGAGCTCGTCCGCGTCATCGAAAAGGCCGAGAAGAAGGCCACCAAGATGGGCGACAGCTTTGTGGTGACCGAGCATCTGCTGATGGCGCTTGCCGAGGACAAGGGCGAGGCTGGTCGTGTACTGCGTGACGCTGGCGTGACCAAGGAGCGCATCGAGCAGGTCTACGAGGAGCTGCGTGGCGATGACCGCGTGACGTCTGCCGAGGACAAGACCCAGTTTGAGGCGTTGGAGCAGTACGGTCGCAACATCTGCGATCTTGCCCGCGCCGGTAAGCTCGACCCGGTCATCGGCCGTACCGACGAGATCCGCCGTACCATTCAGGTTCTGTCCCGCCGCACCAAGAACAACCCCGTGCTCATCGGTGAGCCGGGCGTCGGTAAAACGGCTATCGTCGAGGGCATCGCCCAGCGTATCGTGGCCGGCGATGTGCCGAGCACCCTGCGCGACCGCGACCTCATCGAGCTCGACATGAGCGCGTTGGTCGCCGGCGCCAAGTACCGTGGTGAGTTCGAGGACCGCTTAAAGGCCGTGCTCAAAGAAGTGCAAAAATCCGAAGGTAAGGTCATCCTGTTCATCGATGAGCTTCACACCATTGTGGGCGCGGGTGCCACCGAGGGCTCCATGGACGCAGGCAACATCCTCAAGCCGGCGCTCGCCCGTGGCGACCTGCATGCGATCGGCGCGACCACGCTCGACGAATACCGCAAGTACATCGAGAAGGACGCGGCGCTCGCCCGTCGTTTCCAGACCGTTATGGTGAGCGAGCCTACCGTCGAGGACACCATCTCGATTCTGCGTGGCCTCAAGGAGAAGTACGAGATCTTCCACGGCGTGCACATCACCGATAGCGCGCTCGTGGCCGCCGCCGACCTCTCCGATCGCTATATCGCCGACCGCTTCCTGCCCGACAAGGCCATCGACCTGGTCGATGAGGCGGCAAGCCGCCTGCGCATGGAGCTCGACAGCATGCCGGTCGAGATTGACGCCACCACGCGTCAGCTCACCCAGCTGCAGATCGAGGAGCAGGCGCTCATGAAGGAGACCGACGACGCCTCCAAGGAGCGTCTGGAGGCCCTGCGTCAGGAGATCGCCGAGGTCCAGGAAAAACTCAACGTGCAAAAGGCTGGCTGGCTCAACCAGAAGAACGCCATCGACCACGTGCAAGAGCTCAAGGGACAGCTCGACGAGGCCAGGAGCGAAGAGGAGCGCGCGACGCGCAATGGTGATCTGGGCCGTGCGTCCGAGCTGCGCTACTCCGTGATTCCGGGCCTGCAACAGCAGATTCAGGATTCCGAGGCTGCGCTCGAGGCGCAAAAGCAGCAGGACGGCGAGGGCCTCAACGAACAGGTGACCTCCGATGAGATCGCCGAGGTCGTGAGTGCCTGGACCGGCGTGCCCGTGTCCAAGATGATGCAGGGCGAGCTCGACAAGCTGAAGGGCTTGGAGGGTGAGCTGCATAAGCGCGTCATCGGCCAGGACGAGGCCGTCTCCGCCGTCGCCGCGGCCGTGCGCCGCAGCCGTGCGGGTCTCTCCGATCCGGACAAGCCCATCGGCAGCTTCTTCTTCCTGGGCCCCACCGGCGTGGGCAAGACCGAGCTCGCCAAGGCGCTTGCCGAGTGCCTGTTCGACGACGAGCGCGCGCTCGTGCGTATCGACATGTCCGAGTACATGGAGAAGTTCAGCGTCCAGCGTCTGATCGGTGCGCCCCCGGGATACGTGGGTTACGACGAGGGCGGCCAGCTCACCGAGGCCGTGCGCCGTCGCCCCTACTCCGTGATCTTGCTCGACGAGATGGAGAAGGCCCATCCAGATGTCTTCAACGTGCTGTTGCAGGTGCTTGACGACGGCCGTCTGACCGACGGTCAGGGTCGCCAGGTGTCCTTCAAGAACACGATTATCATCATGACGTCTAACGTGGGCTCCAAGGCTATCGCCGAGCTTTCGGGCAAGGACGAGGAGGAGATGCGCCATCAGGTCGACGCGGCCATGGCTCAGACCTTCCGCCCCGAGTTCCTCAACCGTATCGACGATATCGTGGTGTTCCATCCGCTCGGCATGGCGCAGATCGAGAAGATCGTCGACATCCAGCTCGCCGACGTCCGCGCGCGTCTGGCCAAGGAGCGCATGACGCTTGCCATCACCCCGGCGGCCAAGCAGATGCTCGCCGTGGGCGGCCTGGACCCGGTCTTTGGCGCCCGTCCGCTCAAGCGTCTGGTTCAGCGCGAGGTCGTGGATGCCATCGCCGCCGCTATCATCGACGGCACGGTGCGCGAGGGCGATCAGGTGACGGTCGATGCCGACAAGGACGGCGGCTTTACCGTCGTGTGCGACAACACGCCGGCGGCCACCTACGAGGTCCCCGACGCCGAGTAGGTTTTGGGCCATGCCTTAAAATCTACCAGCCGTCTCTAAACGCCAAGGGCGGCGGATCCAATTGGGTCCGCCGCCCTTTTTCGTGCGACAATCGATGATATTGAACGGATGCGATGCGAGGAGCTATGCAGATGAAAGACGAGATCAAGACAAGCGCGCCGGCGACCGATGCCGCACCCGCCGCACCCAAGCCTGTGCCTAAGCCGGCGCCCAAGCCGCGCGACCCCTACATCCGTGCCGAGAACGAGGACGATGACGGCTACGATCCCTACAGCGATCGCCGCCCCGAGCGCGAGCCGCTGTTCGAAGCCGACCCCTGGCGCTAGTTGCATCAAGTAGCTAATTTGGCGATGATTTCCTGGGACGGGGTAGTCAAAAAAGTCCCGTCCCAAATCGACTGTCCAGGGAGTCGCATTCGAGCTTGGTTGCCCTCTCAGCCACTCGGCATCCTTCGAGCAGTAATAGTGAAAAAACTTGCTTAAGTGTTAATCAAGTCAGACATAATCTTGATCTCTAATTAATCAAGAATCGCTATAATTTTGATTAGCTAGAGAGCAAGATTGGAGAATCATGGCATTCAACGACTTGATCGCCCAGAAAATAAAGGACTTTGAACAGCAGGGGGTTCCGCAGGTCTTTGAGCGAGACCTTGATCTAGGAAACCCACAGGAGCCAAAGCGCGACAACATCGTAAATGTGATTGTGGGGGCCCGCCGTTGTGGAAAGACGTATCGCCTGTATCAGGAGATGCGGCGGCTTCAGAGCCGGGGCGTCGAGCTTGACCGGATGCTTTACTTCAATTTTGAGGATGAGCGCTTGCGCCCGTATGAGCCATCGCTGCTGGCGGACGTGCTCGACACGTTCTATGCGCTGTATCCTGCTGCTCGAACTGAGGGCGCTTACATTTTCTTTGACGAGATCCAGGAAATTCCCGAATGGGGTGCGTTTCTGCGGCGTGTAGTCGATACGGAGAAAGCGACCGTCTATGTGACGGGATCTTCTTCTAAGATGCTGTCCTCAGAACTTAAGAGCGAGTTCAGGGGTCGTTCTCTTGTGCGAGAGCTTTTTCCATTGAGCTTTTCGGAATACGTTCGATATAAGACGGGGAGCGTTCCCGAGCCAGATGCGACCTTTTCTCCGAGCGATGCGGCGCTGCTTCGACATCATCTGATCGGGTATCTTGAACGAGGGGGATTCATCGCGACACTTGAGCAGACGCCTGCAGACGCGATTCAGCTGCTACAGGAATATGCTTCGCGAACGGTCGCCATGGACGTCGTTGAACGTTACGACGTCAAGAACCCTCGCCTGGCATCGCTGTTCTTGACGCGGTGTATGGCATCTTCGGGACGAGAGCTGTCAGTGAACAAAGTGTACAACGAGTTCAAGAGCAGACAGATACCCGTCAGCCGTAATTCGCTCAGCGACTTACTTGAGTATTATGAGGATGCCTACCTGTTATTTTCTGTGCCGGAGTTCACGCGTTCACTGGCAAATAACATGCGGTCTGCGTCTAAGGTCTACGCTGTCGATCCTGCGATGTTTGGAGCATTCTCTCCCGCATCGGCATTGGACCAAGGCCAGAGGCTCGAGACTGCAGTGTTCGATGCGCTAAGAAGAAGGACTCCCGCGGTGAGGACCGGTTCGGTCTGCCGCCTGCTAATCAAAGAGAAGAGCAAAAGCCATGAGGTGGACTTTGTGGCCGGGGACGCACTTCTCATGCGGGCTTATAGCCTGATTCAGGTGAGTGCGGATATGGCAAGCGAGAAAACGCGCGAGCGCGAAATTGTCGCGCTTGATGCCTCGATGGCCCAGTTCGATCTTGGCGAGTCGGCAATCGTTACCATGGATGAGCAGACCGATATTCCATGCGAGCACGGTGTGGTACACGTTATGCCCGCATGGAAGTGGCTCCTTGCCTAATCATCTATGGACCTGTGGGGTCAGGACCTCCTGGCTCTTTCATCACGGTTGGGGAGCACCTTGCTGCGCCCGGCTAGTCCTGGGCCTTGATGCTCGGCATCAGAATCTGGGCGAGGTAGTCGGTCTCGAGTTTGGTCGCGGCGTCGGCTTTGCCGTCTTTGCCGACCAGTACATTCTTGATCTGGCTATAGGTGTAGCGGTTGCCGGTCGTAAGCTCGACAAGCTCAATGGCCGTGTCCATGGGGTAGGTTGACACGGGATTTTGCGTCCGTCCGTTGATGGTCTGGGGCACCACGTACGGATAGACGGGGCCGCTGGCGTAGACGGTATAACCGTTGCCTAGATTGGCCGCACCCAAAACCGTATCGCCCTCATCGGGCGTAAAGCTCTCGCCCTCGCGTACCGCGACGAGCGTCACGATCGGCGTATCGCTGTCGCCGGCAAGATAGATGCATAGTGTGCTGCCATTCTGCCAAGTCTCGACCTTGCCGTACCACTCGACGGGGATATCGAGCTGGTAAAGGTCGGTTGCCTTGTGACGGGCGTCGGCATCACGGGCCGCCTGTGCCTTTTGCGCGCTCACGGCATTGACGGCGGCGTCGCGCCGCGCGGTTGCTGCCTGCTGGAGCACCTTGGCGGTGGCGGCGGAGCTCGCACCGCCCTCCTCGGCATACTTGGCGGCGGCATCGATCTGGTCGTCGGTTACCGTGTCGGCCGAAGGCACCTTGAGCTTAAAGGTAGCCTGGGCACTTAAATCCTGTTCATCGCTCTTAACGGTGACCTGCGTCTTGGTGGTCGGGACGGTATAGATGGTGCCGTCGGCCGCGATGGGGGAGGCGGCGATGGAGAGCGTGTAATCGCCGGGCAGCAGTTTGATGCCGCGGCCGTGCTCGTCAACATAGAGCGTTTCGCTCACGGAGGATCCGTCAGAATCCTGGCCGCTCACTTGTACGGGAATCTTGGAGCCGGCGGAACAGTCGAGCCCCGCGGCATGTACGCCAATCTGCACCGACATCATCGTGTGGGCATTGGCGGCGGTGATGGCAGCCTGCTCTTGCCGGTATCCGTTCCAGGCAGCATAGCCTGCGCCGCCGGCGACGAGCGCGACGGCCACAACGCCGGCAACCATCAGGTTGCGGCGCTTGGGCGACATCTTACGATGACGAACCTCGGCTTCGCGTGCCGAAGGAACGGACGGCAGGGGAATATCGCCCATGGCGATGGTCTCGTCCACGGCAGGTGCAGAGCCTAAGCCAGGGAGCTCGCGGGTCAGCGAATCTTCGGCCGGTAGGCCGTCGAGCAAGATGGTTTCCTCGCTCGTGTCGGATTCGGGCTGGTCGTCGGCCCCACATTCGGATTCCTCGTGCCCCGCCTCGTCTTCGGTGGGCGCGGCGCCATCGTCTTTTGCATCCTGACCATCGGACTGCGCCTCGGCTTCCGGCTCATCCTGCACATCAACGCCCGAATCGTCAAACGCAATCTCATCGAGTGAAATCCGGTCTAAGCTCTCCAAGGCCTCAGCGCAAGCTTCTGCATCTTGGGCTGCATCCTCTTGGCCCATCGTCTCATCATTCATACATCCCCCAAGCTCAATATCGGGACAACAATGTACCCAAAAACAGGGTCATATAGAGCTGTCAGGCGATCGGAAATCTGATTTTATCTGTGCGAGAGGTTTTGAATATGTGCGTGGATGCGCGCAACAACAAAAAGCCCCCGGAAAGCGAACAAATCGCTTTCCGGGGGCATGCAATACGTTGCATTGCGCGGAGTCGGCCAGGCGGCTTCACATTCAAGCGGCGTTTGCACCGGGCATGTTACTCGGCGTGCGCGTAATCAACCTTGGCGCGGCGAGCGGTAGCCTTCTCCCAATCGCTGGTGCCCTCAAAGACATCCTGCTTGTAGGGATTGCGGCCGAGCTTCTTGGCGCGGTAGGCGATGTAGGTGATCGCGGCGACGTTGGCGACCAGTGCGGCGATCGAGACCGCGGTAGCGGCGCCGGGGTCGAGCGTGGAGTGGGTCACAAAGATGGACTCCTCCTGGAAGTACGGAAACACCTGGGCAAACATGCACCAAATGGCCAGCGTAAAGGCGCGGTTCTGGATCCAGCCGCCCTTGTTCCAGATAAAGGCGGCGACGGTGGGCGCCAGCAGCAGCGCAAAGCCGCAGAACCAGGAGTGGGTGGGCAGGCAGTTGTAGGTGTAGCAGAAGTTCCAGATATCGTAGGCGATGATGTAGACCCAGGTCATGTCGGGCCACAGCATGTCGGTCTGATCCTCGGAGGCGTAGACGCTCCACCAACCGGTCATGCAGAAGATGTTGATGATACCGGCGATGCCGTTGAACACGTTGTTCCAGCCGGCCAGCTGCGTAGCACCTTCGGAGGTGACCCAGGTGGACTTACCCAGGACAAAGAAGTGATAGGCGCTCTCGAAGTCGGACACGACGGCGATCATGATGTTGATGGCGACGATCACAAACGGCCACGCGCGGAACCAATGCGCCTTGCCGATCTTGCCCCACTGGTACTTAATGGCAATGAAGCCCCAGCAACCGGCCAGCGCCGCGTATACCTTGGCGTAGTGGAACCAGCTGTTCTGGTACACATGGGTGGGGTTGGTGAGCGCCCACTCGGCACCCTGCGAGACGCCGACGGCGATGGCGATGCAGTAGATGGTCATGGCCAGCGGAGCCACGCCAAAGATGATTGCCGCGCCCAGCTTGGTGCGGCGGCCGACCTCGTTGAGCACGATGAGGCCAATAAAGACCATGGCCCAGCCGGCCCAGTGGATAAGGGTATCGCTACCCCAAACATCGAACAGCATGCTGCTCTCCTTTCACACGCCCGCGGCCCCTCTTCTGATCGCGGGCAGTTTGGCCAAATGTCGTCAGTTCTGGGGCTTGCGCTCCGGATACTTGGCGGTATAGCCCTCGATGTGGAGTGTCGAGGCGATGATTTCCTTGACCGTCTCGTCGGGCACATCGGGGTGCGTGCGGATATACATCAAAAGACCCATGATGAGGGTGTAGAACGTTTCGTAGACATGGTCGATGCGCAGTTCGTGGTGGGCGACAAAATCCACCACGGTGGTGTCGCAGATATACTGCGCCACACGCTGGACCACGTTGTGTAAAAAGCCGCCGTAGAGTGCGCCGCTGTTGGAGGTCAGAGTGTGCGGCAGTTCGTGGCCGCTGGCGACCAGGCGCTTAAAGAGCGGGGCGACGGTGTCGAGCGCGCCCTCGATATCACCGACGGTGCGGTTGGCATTCCACTGCTCGAGCTCGGAGATAAAACCGTCGATTGCCTCGTCCATAACAGCGGTGACGGCGGCGTCCATGTCGGCGAAGTAGTGGTAGAACAACGAACGCGTGCAGCCGGCTCGCTTGGTCACGGCCGATACCGATAGGTGGGACACGCCCAGCTCGGAGCTTACGGTGCGCACGGCATCGAGGATCTCGCGACGGCGTTCGTCGCCCGTCAGGCGCTTTGCCGCGCTATCGGATGCGGAGACGGCATCGACCACAGAGGTACCTGCTGTGTTGTTGCCCATGTTTTGCCGCCTTTCATCCTCTTTTGCCTGACCGTTCGCCTAACAGTCTTGAATATTGTTGACGGTTCGTCAATACTATTTTTGACACAATGTCAACAATGGCGGGTGAACGGCATGGGGGCATGCCCGGCCTGCAAAAAAAGAGGGGTGCCGCGGTCCCGCCGGGCTGTGGCAAGAGAAGGGACAACCATGATTCTCAACGGACCGGGGATTAGCTACACCGAGCCTGACATCGGTTCGGAGTTCGTGCCGCCGCTGCCGGAGCATCCGCGCGAGGCCATCGTCAAGCTGTGCGAGCACTGCACCAACCGTCTGCTGCATCGCGATGAGCTGCTAGGCTACGAGTACTGGTCGTTTGCCGAGGCTGCAACCGACGAGCAGGCCGAAGTGCTCTGCAAGATGAAGATGCGCCGTCCCTATACGCTGCCTGAGATGGTCAAGCTCACCGGCATGCCCGAAGCCGATATCGAGAAGATGCTCGACGACATGAGCTACACGGGTCTGCTCGAGTACAACTGGGAAAACCCCGAGCGCGCCAAGCAGTGGGTGCTGCCCATGCTGGTGCCGGGTTCTGCCGAGTTCCTCAACATGCGCGTGAGCCAGCTCGAGGAGCACCCGGTCTATGCCAAGTTCTTTGAGCAGGCGTCCAAGGGACCGCTGTCCAAGGCCACGCCGATGGTGCCGCCCGGTGGTGCCGGCATCGGCATGCATGTCATTCCGGTCGAGAAGGCTATCGACGCCGCGAGCACCTCGGTGCCGATCGAGCATATCGAGCATTGGCTCGACAAATACGATGGCAAATATGCCGCCAGCACCTGCAGCTGCCGCGCGAGCCGTCGCGTGATGGGTGAGGGCTGCGCCGACGACCCGGCCGATTGGTGTATCGCCGTGGGCGATATGGCCGACTACGTGGTTGAGACCGACCGCGGCCATTACGTGACGCGCGACGAGGTCTACGACATCCTGCGCCAGGCCGAGGACAACGGCTTTGTGCACCAGATCACCAATATCGACGGCGAGAACAAGATCTTCGCTATCTGCAACTGCAACGTCAACGTGTGCTACGCCCTGCGCACCTCTCAGCTGTTCAACACGCCCAACCTGTCGCGCTCGGCCTATGTCGCCAAGGTCGAGAAGGACAAGTGCGTTGCCTGCGGTCGCTGCGTTGAGGTGTGCCCGGCCGGCGCCGCCAAGCTCGGCCAGAAGCTCTGCAGCAAAAAGGCCGGCGGACAGGTGCCCGAGTATCCGCGCCAGGAGCTGCCCGACGCCACCAAATGGGATCACACCAAGTGGTCGCCCAACTACCGCAACGACAACCGTATCGAGACGCATGAGTCCGGCACCGCGCCCTGCAAGACGGCCTGCCCCGCGCACGTTGCCGTTCAGGGCTATTTGAAGCTCGCGGCTCAGGGTCGCTATGACGAGGCGTTGGCGCTCATTAAGCGCGAGAACCCGCTGCCCGCTATCTGCGGCCGTGTGTGCAATCGCCGCTGCGAGGATGCCTGCACCCGCGGTCGCGTGGACGCCGCCGTGGCTATCGACGAGGTCAAGAAGTTTATCGCCCAGCGCGATCTGGATGCCGCGACCCGCTATGTCCCACCTGTGGTGACGCCGACGCGCGCTGGCGGCTTCGACCAGAAGATCGCCATCATCGGCGCCGGTCCGGCCGGTCTGTCTTGCGCCTTCTATCTGGCCGAGAAGGGCTACAAACCTGTCGTGTTCGAGAAGAACGAGCGCCCGGGCGGCATGCTCACCTACGGCATTCCCAGCTTTAAGCTGCAGAAGGATGTTATCGAGGCCGAGGTCGAGGTCATTCGCCTGATGGGTGCCGAGTTCCGTTATGGCGTGGAAGTCGGTCGCGACGTGACGCTCGACGAGCTGCGCGCGCAGGGCTTTAAGGCCTTCTACGTTGCCATTGGCTGCCAGGGTGGCCGCCTTGCCGGCATTCCGGGCGAGGATACCGAGGACGTGACCGTGGCCGTCGACTTCCTTCGCGAGGTTAACAGCGGCAAGATCGATACCCTGTCCGGCCGCACCATTGTGGTGGGCGGCGGCAACGTGGCTATCGATGTCGCGCGCAACGCCTGCCGTCTGGGTTCCGAGCACGTTGAGATGTTCTGCCTGGAGAGCGAGGCGCAGATGCCCGCCAGCGAGGAAGAGCGTCGCGAGGCCATCGAGGACGGCGCCCACATCAGCTGCGGCTGGGGCCCCAAGGAGGTTCACCTGGACGAGGCCGGTCGTGTGTGCGGTATCACCTTCAAGCGCTGCACGCGTGTCTTTGACGACGAGGGCCGGTTTGCGCCCGAGTATGACGAGAACGATCTGCGCCGTGTCGATGCCGACCGTGTCGTCATGTCGATTGGCCAGTCCATTGTGTGGGGCGACCTGCTGGCTGGCTCCAAGGTGGAGCTCGGCCGCGGCCAGGGCGCCCTTGCCGATCCCCAGACTTACCAGACCGCCGAACCCGACATCTTTGTGGGTGGTGACGTCTACACTGGCCCCAGCTTTGCCATCGACGCTATCGCCGCCGGCCACGAGGCCGCGGTGTCCATCCATCGCTTTGTGCAGCCGGGCTCCACGCTCACCATCGGCCGCAATCAGCGCCGCTACACCGCGCTCGACCGCGACGACGTTGTGCTCGAGAGCTACGACAACGCGAGCCGCGAGGTTGCCCACGTGGACCGCGAGCGCGAGAAGGCTGCGCCGTTTAGCGAGTACGTCGAGACCTTTACCGAAGAGCAGGTGCGCGCCGAGACCGCCCGTTGCCTGGGTTGCGGTGCCTCGATCGTCGACCCCAACAAGTGCATCGGCTGCGGCCTGTGCACCACCAAGTGCGCGTTCGACGCCATCCATCTGGATCGCGACCGCCCCGAGTGCTCCACGATGGTCAAATACGAGCAAAAGCTCCCAAGCCTCGGCAAGTACGCTCTAAAGCGTGCCATCAAGATTAAATTTGGTCATTAGGTTCCGCCGTTCTAACGAACGGCGGCACTACCGACGCTGCGCGGCGTCCAGGCACCCCATCTTGCCCCTCAACTTCGGCGCCGCGGGCAAAAGCCCAGCGGACGCCTTGTTTCGGGGCAACCTGGGGCACCTGGATCGCCGCTCGCTGACGTTTGGCTGACATCGCATCAACCATTGTTGAAAGGTTTTCGCCTTGCATGAATTGGGAATCGTGTATCACATCATTCGCGATGTTGAGAACGTGGCGCGCGCCAATGGCGTGCGTCGCGTTTCGAGCGTGACGTTGCTGCTGGGCGAGGTCTCGGGCGTCGTTCCCGACTTGCTGCTCGACGCTTGGCGCTGGGCAGCAGATAAAAAGCCTATCACCGAGGGCTCGGAGCTTATCGTGGAGCCCGTCGAGGCCGTGACACATTGCGAGGCGTGCGGCCGCGACTACGCGACGGTCGAGCACGGCAAGACCTGCCCTTATTGCGGCAGCGGCGAGACATACCTGCTGCAGGGCCAGGAGGTCATGATCAAGCAGATCGAGACCCCCGACGAGGACCCGGCAGACGCTGCCCCTGACGGTCTCTCCGACGCCCCCGATGCCGTCGACGCCGCCAACCCTCTCCACATCGTCTAGCCCCTAGTCGTTTAAGAACGTCCCCAATGACTACTTGCGCTAGAGCATAAGTCACGCTAATAGTCAAGTTATGTCTGTTTAAACAAAATAGCGGCAGTACAAGTGCATTCGCACTTGCTTAAAATCGGTATCAATGAACAGCATGCTTGTATCTATAAAATACATGACTTGATGAGCGACGCTTTAGCGGGAAATGAGTTGAAAAATAGCAACGTAATCAACTTGTAACAAACCTAGACGTTTAAACAAATAATCCAACCTTTTGCGAATTCAGCTATAATTCCACAATCCAAACAGGTATACTTCGTTCATGTCGTGTAGGAAATACGTAGACAAAAAGGAGGTTATGTGATGGTAAGTATTGTTCTTGCTAGCCATGGGGACTTGGCAGCCGGAATCAAGCAGACGGGCTCGATGGTCTTTGGCGATCAGCCGTCTGTTGCCGTGGTCTCGCTCGAGCCGAGTATGGGCCCCGACGACTTCCGTGCCAAGGTCGAGGAAGCAATCGCTTCCTTCGAGGACCAGGAGCAGGTGCTCTTCCTCGTTGATCTGTGGGGCGGCACGCCGTTCAACCAGATCAGCGGGCTCATCGAGGGTCACGATTCCTGGGCTATCGTCACCGGTGTCAACCTGCCTATGCTCATCGAGGCATATTCGCAGCGCTTTGACGCAAAGAACACTGCACATGCGATCGCAAAACATCTCGTGACTGAGGCTAAGGCTGGCGTGCGCGTCAAGCCCGAGTCTTTGGAGCCCGAGGAGAAGAAGCCGGCTGCGGCCGCCGCTGCTCCTGCAGGCGCCATCCCTCCGGGAACGGTCATCGGCGATGGGCACATCAAGATCGCCCACGTCCGTATCGACACCCGTCTGCTTCATGGCCAGGTGGCCACCACGTGGACCAAGCAGATCAACCCCAACCGCATCATCGTGGTTTCCGACGGCGTTGCTCACGACGAGCTCCGCAAGACCATGATCGAGCAGGCTGCCCCTCCGGGAGTCCATGCCAACGTCGTGCCCATCAAGAAGATGGCCGAGGTCGTCAAGGACACGCGCTTTGGTGACACCAAGGCCATGCTGCTCTTCGAGAACCCGCAGGATATCCTCAAGGCCATCGAGGCCGGCGTCGACATCAAGGAAGTCAACATCGGTTCCATGGCTCACTCCAAGGGCAAGGTCGTCGTCACCAACGCCGTCGCTATGGGCGATGACGACGTTAAGACTCTCGAGGCCCTCAAGGCCAAGGGCGTCAAGTTCGAGGTCCGCAAGGTTCCTTCGGATTCCTCCGAGGATCTCGACGCCATGTTGAAGAAAGCTAAGGCCGAACTGGCCGCTCAAGCATAGTAAAGGAGGGTCCGATACATGTCTGCAATCACTATTCTGCTTGTTGCGATTGTCGCGTTGCTTGCCGGTATGGAAGGCATTCTGGATGAGTTCCAGTTCCATCAGCCGCTCGTGGCATGTACGCTTATCGGTCTCGTAACCGGTCACCTTCAGGAGGGCATCCTCCTGGGCGGTTCGCTCCAGATGATGGCCCTTGGTTGGGCTAACGTCGGCGCCGCTGTCGCGCCTGACGCCGCTCTGGCCTCGGTCGCTTCTTCGATCATCATGGTGCTCGCCCTCAACGGTGGCGCCACCGATTCTGCCAAGGCCGTTACCGCCGCTATCGCCGTCGCCGTCCCGCTGTCGGTCGCTGGTCTGTTCCTGACCATGATCTGCCGTACCCTGGCTACCGCTATCGCTCACGCCATGGACGGTTGCGCCGAGAAGGGCGACTTCGCCGGCATCGAGCGCTGGCAGTACGCTGCCATCCTCATGCAGGGCCTTCGTATCGCCATCCCGGCAGTGCTTCTGTGCATCATCCCGGCCGAGGCTGTTACCAACGCGCTTAACGCTATGCCCGACTGGCTGTCCGGCGGTATGGCTGTCGGCGGCGGCATGGTCGCTTCCGTCGGTTACGCCATGGTCATCAACATGATGGCCACCAAGGAGACCTGGCCGTTCTTCATCCTCGGCTTTGTCCTTGCCGCCATCCCTCAGCTCACGCTGATCGCCCTTGGCCTCATCGGCATCTCCCTTGCCCTCATCTACCTTGGCCTTAAGGATCTGGCCAAGCAGGGTGGCGGCATGAGCGGTGGCTCCGGCGACCCGCTCGGCGACATTCTGAACGATTACGAGTAGGAGGGGAGTGATACATATGGCAGAGAACAAGATTCAGCTCACCAAGGCTGACCGTAAGAAGGTTTGCTTCCGTCATCAGTTCCTTCAGGGCTCGTGGAACTACGAGCGTATGCAGAACGGCGGCTGGTGCTTCGCAATGATCCCTGCGATCAAGAAGCTCTACACCAGCAAGGATGACCAGATTGCCGCTCTTAAGCGCCACTTGGAGTTCTATAACACCCACCCCTATGTTTCCGCCCCCGTCATTGGCGTTACCCTCGCTCTCGAGGAGGAGCGCGCCAACGGTGCTCCGATTGACGACGTCGCCATTCAGGGCGTCAAGATCGGTATGATGGGCCCGCTCGCCGGCGTCGGCGACCCCGCCTTCTGGTTCACCCTTCGCCCGATTCTGGGCGCTCTGGGCGCTTCCATGGCCCTGTCCGGCAGCATTGCCGGTCCGCTGCTGTTCTTCTTCGCGTGGAACATCATCCGTTACGCTTTCCTGTGGTACACGCAGGAGTTTGGCTACAAGGTCGGCTCCTCCATCGCCAAGGACCTCTCCGGCGGTCTGATGGGCAAGGTCACCGAGGGTGCTTCCATCCTGGGTATGTTCATCATCGGCGCCCTGGTCGAGCGCTGGGTGTCCATCTCCTTCACCCCGGTCGTCTCCAAGGTCACGCAGTCTGCTGGTGCCTTTATCGACTGGGCTAACCTGCCCTCCGGTTCTGAGGGTGTCAAGGAAGCACTGACGATGTATAACTCCATCGGTGCTAGCGCCCTTGATCAGGTGAAGGTCACCACGCTTCAGGCCAACCTCGATCAGCTCATCCCCGGCCTTGCCGCCGTGTGCCTGACCCTGCTGGTCTGCAAGCTCCTCAAGAAGAAGGTCAGCCCGATCGTCATCATCCTGGCTCTCTTCGCCGTTGGCATCATCGGTCGCGTCTGCGGCTTCATGTAAGCACGTTTCGGCTTAAGACCGAGAATTGCTGGGCAAGGGCTTTTGAGCCATTGAAACGGACCGCATCCGGTGAGTACACTGGATGCGGTCCGATTGTTTTATTTGGAGGGCGAGGCGCGCATGGCGCAATCTCAGAACAGCACGGTCGATCTGGCAACACCGGCAACCTGCCTGATGGGGCTTACCAGTCACGGTAACGTAATGGTGGGCAATAAGGCGTTCGAGTACTATAACGAGCGTAATCCCGAGGATTTTATTCAAATCCCGTGGGACGAGGTTGACTATATTGCCGCCGAGGTTTTGCGCGGCACCAAGAAGATTACGCGTTTTGCCATCTTCACCAAGGACAACGGTCACTTTACGTTTTCGACGCGCGACGACAAAGAGACGCTTCGCGCGGTCCGCAAGTACGTTGACGAGGATAAGCTCGTGCGTTCGCCTGACTTTATCGATGTGACGGCCAAGGGCGCCAAGAGCATCCCCTCCGTCATCAAAAACCTTTTCCACAAAGGCAACTAGTCGTTGGGTAGTCATCTGCGACGTTCCTAAACGACTAGTCATTAAAGAACGTCGCAGATGACTATCTCGAAGAGCGGCTATGCGCTGCATGGTAGTGGCGCAAATCTGCTACACTAATACAACATGCCTCCGTAGCTCAGGGGATAGAGCACCGCTCTCCTAAAGCGGGTGTCGACGGTTCGAATCCGCCCGGGGGCACCAGAGAAATCGCAGGCCAGACGGTGTAAATCGTCTGGCCTGTTTTTGTATGAATAGGGGCAAAACTCGATTGAGAGGTGAGCTAGGGGCGAAAGTTCTTTCTATGGTGAAATCATCTCAACTTCATATTTTATCCTCAGGGCTGGTTTTCAACCCTTCCCACAGCCTGCGGGCTGGATGTAGGGCCCTTTGGTTAAGGAAAGCGTTGAAAACCTAGGTTGACGTTGCTGTGAGATGGGCGAGTTTCCAACAGCCTCCGACGTCTTAGGATTGCACGGAGGGCCTTACGGCGCAGGCGCCGTTGAAAACTCGTCTTTCTGCTAGGAATACGAGTTATTTATATAGTCCATTTGCCTTTTAAGTAGTCTAAGGGTAATTGCCCATCCGACTGCTTCCATGAAGACGAAGTCGGGCTCACCGCTGTTTGTGGAGGGGAGCATAATCGACTGTCTTGCCATCCTTGTGGCGTTGAACTTGTAGAGATAACCATACTTGCTCTTTTGTTGCTGGATTGCGACCTTTAGGAATAGATAAATAAACTCATTGCCCTCATTGTTCTTGAGATGAAAGCGTTTGACGTCATCAGAGAAGATGCATTCATACGGGTGATAGAACCCAAGGCAAACTCCGTTGCCGTTGTAGTTCACGCCGAGGACATTGCTGTCGAGTGATGAGTTTCTATCGGCTACAAAACCGGCGATACCGTTGCTGTTGTCGAGCGCTCCGATGAATGGGCGTCTTCCGGGCTTTCGGTTTCGGGATTCTAGGCGCTTTCCAGAGTGAATGTCGAATATCTGGTTGATTGGGTATGCCTCCCAATTTCTTCTGAACAAGGAGGAAGAGTTGAGTTCGAAGTCGATTACTCTCTCGCTCTCGATGTCGGAGGTGCGCTTCATTAGGAATTCGCAGCAGTGTTCGATTTGAATCGCCTCGCGCTCGCGAATGTAGTCCTCCATGAATTGCCAATCGGGATTGCTGGACTCATCGATGGGAAGCATTACTCGTAGCAAATTGAGCCGTTTTAGGCTGATTGACCTTCCGTGGCCGAATAGCGTTCGCTGTTTAGAAATGGATGCGGCCACGAATTGCATGGCATATCTTGAGAGGTTTCCGCTTGAGTCTCTTGGCCTTAAGTCCGTTACGTGGGTGTCGAGAGCGAACTCCATTGGTTGGTAGTATGCGAGACCCGCCCCGCCATCGCCGTCATTGTTTAGAGTGATGGCGTGGCCACGATGAAGTCTTTCGTTTGGGATAGAGACAAAAGCCTTTACGCCGTTGTCGCAGTTGCGAGCGGAAATAAGTGGAACGTCTCCGACCTGAAGAGAGGTCATGTTTTTTTCGGTGCCGCGAGCCGGTTGAAATAAATCCGAGATTTTAAAGGGTGCCCAATCCCTGTTATTCAAATCAAGCATCGGGGCCCTCCTCGCAGAGATAGCTACGACCATGAGAAACCATGTCTAGCTGGAATGTTAGATAATCGGCTATTGCCTTCTCGAAATCCTCTTCGGAAGGTATCTCGTCGTTGAAGTAATAGAAGCTGTGAAGCCACTCGTCGTCGGCCTTGACGGACGAACGGACACAAAACCTCGAGGGGGCGTCTTCGTGGCCGTTCCAGGCGTCTAGAAGATGTTGCCTCTTGTCCTTTGCAGAGTCGCCTTCGACGAGGCCGACATGTGCACGCACCTCGTAGCCGTCGTCTCTGAAATCGATAAATCGGCACTCTTTATCAGGATCATGAGGCTCGCCAGCGGTAAATACAGCTATGACGGGATTAGTCCCGACCCCATAGAATGTATCGGTGTTGCACGTAATAACGCCTTCGAGGGTGTGATGCTTGAGGATGGAGACCTTGAACTCCTTCTCGGCTTTGCTCTTTCCTGTCATTGATGATTGCGGAACGATGACGCCGCTCTCGCACCTATTGTGAAAGAGTCGAGAAGACGTTCCACAAAAGATAGCTCGTATTGGCTTGGATCCGCTTTGGTTCCCTGGCTATAAGGAGGATTCATCAGCCCGACCGTTGACCCTTTGAGCTGTATTTGGGCCGGATTCTGCTTGAGGAAATCGCAGCATTCAAGGTTGCTGTTTCCGTCGCGCCTAAGAATCATGTTTGCAGCCGCGACTGCAAACATGTTGCTTTGGAGCTCAATGCCGTGAAAGCGCGTTATCTTAATGTCTTTGCGTTCCTGCTCGCTGGTTGCAGAAGAAAGCATGCGATGCATGGCGGCGATGAGAAATCCCGCCGTTCCGCATGTTGGGTCAAGCACCGTATCCGAAGGCTTAACATCTACGAGCTCACACATAAGGTCGCAGATGTGCTTTGGCGTGAGCACGATGCCGAGCGTTTGGCCGTCCCCGCCGGAATAGCTCATGAACTCGCCGTAAAAGCGACCTATGAAGTCTTCTGAAGTATTCTGGTACTTGATGCTCTTGAAAACGTGCTCGTTAAGGAAGTTGGTGTAGTAGTGCAACGGGGTCATCCCGAGGGTATCGTTGACTTCGTTCAAGTGGAAGCCTGTTTGAATAATGCCGAACTCAGCAAGAAGCTTGTTTTTCTTTACATCTGGTCCGACGTTGGAGCGCGTGAGTCTTCCGCGAATGGCGTTCATCAGCTTGTCGCCGTCGCGCATGCCCTCGGTCTGGTCGCCGGTAAGGGAGTCGATTGAGAACCCGCCGTATTCGATTTCATCCAGAGCGAGAAGGACGCCAGCCACTACGAGGGCGTTATCTTGGTCCTTGATGGAGCCGTAGGTGCGAAGATATTCGTGGAGCTCTGCCGCATCTTTGAGAATTTGTTCGGTGGTCTTCTCGACGTCGGTTGGTTCGTCAAGAACATACCGTGTGTAGTATTCAACGATGTTGCTCGGTGAGAGCCAAGTGAACGATTCGAGGTCTGGGAGCCTCTTGTAGCCTTCTCGATCATTCACGAACACGGGAGATATGGTGTGAGCTTGGAGTCCCCTGAAACCCCAACGGCGAAGACCTCAGTGAAAGGGCTCTTCTTTGCGATGTGCGAGGCGTGGTGATAGGCACCGTTGACGGCATAATCGGTAACGGCCTCGGTGCTCATGTCGAGGATGCCAGAATCTGTTAGCTTTTCATGTCGACTTTGGCTCGCCTTATCTTCGATGACAAGAACAAAGCGGCCAATTTTCGAAACGTATTCAGGATAGCCAGCGTTTCCCGTTCCGCGCTTGGATGCGTCCTTGAGGGCGGTGTCGATTTCTTTGATGCTGCTCCCCTGTGATGTGAACTCAATATCACACTCGGTGAGCCTGTCGGCAACCCAAAGATCGAGCGCGGCTTCTTTCCTGGCCATGTGAAATCCTTCGATAACGAGCTGGTGCGAATTGAATCGCGACAAAAATACTCAATAGTATAACCTCCGGCTATAGTGCAAAGGAAAACTACTTCCAATCGGAATTATCGAACGGTAGCGATTCGGGGTTATTGCGTAGCAATCGGCCACGCGTCGCTCTTGCTGCGGCTCCCTGGCAACGCTCCCCAGGGTCGCGTTTCGTCTGCCTCCGCTCACGCCGGCCCCGCCCGCCGAACGGCTTCGCTCGATGGCTCCCAGTAGTCGCCATCGCTCCGCCGTGGTCGCCGGGCGGGGCCTCTCGCGCCGGGTCGCCGAGCGCCGTCGTGCGATGCTCCCCATCGATCGCGTCTTCTTGGCGTCGGCTCAACTGGCGCTCACCTGCCTGGGCTCGCGTTGCCTGGCCAACCGGCTCGCTCCCGGCGGGCAACCGCGACGCGCACGCGGGCGCTCTCCGAGCGCTCGGTCTGTCCCTTGCAGGCCATGTCGCGCTCGGCCAATTCGGACCGTCGACACCCGCGTCACCAATTTCCCCGCGGGGGGAGTTTTCGAATCCGCCCGGGGGCACCAGAGATTGATCGAGCCCGGTACACCGCCACGGTGCCGGGCTCTTCTGTTTCATGCCATGTCAAAAACGAAACGCCCGCTTACTGGGGGAGCAAGCGGGCGCCTGTGAGCGAATATGTTTGCGGCGAGAGCCGTAATGAGCGGTGGGGTGGCGACTAGTTGGTCGTACCGGAATCGTCGCCCGTGCTCGTGCCCGAGCCAGAGCCCGAACCCGAGCCAGAGCCCGAACCCGAGCCAGAAAGTGCGACCGTCAGCGTAATCGTGCTGTCGGTGGACTGCTTGCCCGTGGGGGAGATACCCGTAACGGTGGCATCCTCGTTACCGCTCACGGGATTGCCGTTCTGGTCACAGAAGCCAATGTTATAGAAACCGGCGTTGTTGAGCGCGGTGACGGCGGCGGAGATGCTCTTGCCGTACAGGTTGCCCGGAACACTGGCCTTGCCGGACTTCTTGGCAATGACGACGGTAATCGTGGCGCCGGGCTTCTGCTTGCCGCTGGGGTTCCAGCTGATCACGGTGCCCTCGGTAACCGAGTCGTTCTCCTGGTAGCTCACGTCGACGCCAAAGCCTGCCATATCGAGGGCGTTGCGCGCCTGGGCCTCGGTCATGTCGGTCAGGTCGGGGACGGACGTGGTATCCGGGCCGCCCGAGACCTTGTACGAGATGGTCGTGCCTTTCTCGACTTCCTTACCGGCTCCGGTGCCCTGCTCAAAGACCTGGCCCTCATCGGCCTCATTGGCCTCCTCGGAGGCGTTGCCCTTCAGGCCAACGCTTGCCAGCGCGGCCTCGGCCTGGTCTTTGGTCAGGCCGACAAGCTGGGGAACCTCAACCTTCTCGGAGGGCTTGGGGCCCTTGGAGATTACCAGGTTCACCTTGGTTCCCTTGGCCTTCTTGGTGTTGCCGTTGGGCGTCTGCTCGGCGACCTTGCCCTCGTCGACATCGTCGTTGTAGCTTTGGTCGATGGTGCCGACCTCGAGGCCGGCTTCCTTGATCAGCTCGACGGCAGTCTGCTGGTCCTTGCCCAGCACATCGGGCACGGTGACCTGCTCGCCGCCAAAGAGTCCTGTGGCAAAGGCCACCACGATGCCGATGACGGCAACGGCTGCCACCACGGCGGCGATGATCTTGTTCTTGTTGGATTTGGGCTTTTCGACCTCGTAGGAGCCGGTGGAGCCCGAAACCGAGCTACGGGCGGTATTTTGGCCGCTCACGCCCGAGACGGGACGCACCATGGCGCGCGTCTGATCGGAAAGCTCGCGAGTCTTGGTGGCGCCCAGCTCACCGGGGGCACCGATGATGCGCGTGGGCTCCGAGACGTTGACGGCACGGCCCGACAGGTAGCTGTTGAGCACCTGACGCAGCTCGTCGGCGGTCTGGAAGCGGTTTGCCGGGTCTTTCTCCATGCACTTGAGGATGATGCGCTCAAGGTCGGCGTCGACACCGGAGTTGATCTGGCTCGGCGGAATAGGCAGCTCGTTGACCTGCTTGAGTGCGACCGAGATAGCGTCGTCACCGTCAAAGGGAACGCGGCCGGTGGCGCACTCGTACATCACGACGCCCAGCGAGTAGATATCCGAGGTGGGGCCGAGGTCCTGACCGCGGGTCTGCTCGGGGCTGACGTAGTGAGCGGTTCCCAGCACGTTGTTGTCTTGCGTGAGGTGGCTGTTCTTGGCGCGCGCGATGCCAAAGTCCATCACCTTGATGTTGCCGTCGGGCAGCACCATGATGTTCTGCGGCTTAATGTCGCGGTGGATGATCTCGTGCTTGTGGGCGACCGAAAGCGCGGAGCTAATCTGCGAGCCGATCTGGGCGACCTTCTTGGGGTCGAGGGCGCCGTGGCTCTTGATGCCGCTCTTAAGGTCGGTGCCGCGCAGGTACTCCATGACGATGTAATAGGTGTCGCCGTCCTTGCCCCAATCGTAGACGCCCACGATATAGGGGGAGGAGAGACCGGCTGCTGCCTGGGCCTCCTGCTTAAAGCGTGCGGCGAAGGTTGCGTCGCCAGCATACTGCGGCAGCATAATCTTGACGGCTACCGTGCGGTCGAGGACCTGGTCCTGTGCACGGTAGACGGTCGCCATGCCGCCTGTCCCCACCTTATCCTTGAGGAGGTATCTTCCCCCGAGGACCCTCTGTTCCATTCCTGCTCCTAACATAACTATTCGCTCAACGATGTGTGTAGTACCTACGATGTGGCCGCTGGGGCCGTGTGGCGCGTTGCCGCTAACTCTTCGGCCGCGGCGCGCCTCGGGTGTCCGATTCGATCATGGGCATCACGCTCCCTGTGCGGCAAGCGCCGCGGTCAGGACGATGCCGGCGATCTTGGCGGCCTTGACGTCATGCTTGTCGTAATCCTCTAAGGCCACCGAGATGGCGACTGTGGGTGAATCGTAAGGTGCAAAGCCAACGAACATCGAATTGACGTTGGTGCCGCCAATCTCGGCCGAGCCGGTCTTGCCGGCGACCTTGACGCCGGGGATCTGGGCATCGGTGCCGGTGCCGGACTGGACGACGGCAAGCATGGCCTGCTTGACCTGGTCGGCCGTGGCGGAGCTGACGGCCTGACCCAGCGAGCGGGACTGCGTGGTCTTGACCACGGTTCCGTCCGGGGCGAGTACCTGGGCTACAAAGTACGGGTCCATGACCACGCCGCTGTTAGCGATGGCGGCGGCAATCACGGCGTTTTGCATGACGGTGGTCTGCGGGCCGGGCGTGTGGTCCATGCCGACAGGCTGGCCGGCGCCGGCCCAGGCGGTCTCCCACTCGGTCATGAGCGACGGGTCGGCCATGATGGAGGCCGCGGAGGTCAGGTCCTGGCCGAGCTTTTGGCCATAGCCAAAGGCGTTGGCAAACTGCACGAGCGTGTTTGCGCCAACTTCGTTTGCCACCTGGCCAAAGACGACGTTGGAGGACACGGCAAAGGCCTGCTGCAGGCTGATGGTGCCGTAGCTCTCGTTGGCATAGTTGGTGACCGGTGCGTTGCCGATGTCCATGGAGCCGGGCGCCTGGTAGGTGCTGGTAAGGCTGGCGGTACCGGTCTCGAGTGCCGCGGAAAGCGTAACGACCTTAAACGTTGAGCCCGGCGTGTACAGCGCGTCCATGGCGCGATTGTACATGGAGCCGTCCTCGCCGCCGCCCGTCTGCAGCAGAGCATCGATGTTGGTGTTGTCGTATGTGGGCGAGCTGGCACATGCGAGAACCGCGCCGGTACGCGGGTCGATGACCACTACAGCGCCCTTAAAGCCCTTGAGTGCCTGCTCGGCCGCCGTCTGGATGCGCGAGTCGATGGTGAGCTTGGCGGTGTTGCCCGGCTGGGTCTGGCCCGCGAGCGACGCGATGGCGTTGTTCCAGCTGGAGTAGTCCTTAGAACCGGTGAGCGTGTCGTTCATGACGCTCTCGATGGCGGTGGTGCCATACTGCTGGCTCACGTAGCCAACCACGTGTGCTGCCAGGTTACCGTTGGGGTAGGAGCGTACGTAGGTGCCGTCCTCCTGCTGCAGCGACTCGGCCAGCGTCACGCCGTCGGACGTGATGATGGAGCCGCGCTGGATGTACTTGGAGCGGGCGATGGTGTGGTTGTTGGTCGGCATGTCTTGATAGTCCTTGGCCTTAATGACCTGGACATAGGTGAGGTTGCCGATAAGGATGGCGAACAGCGCCGTAAAGGCGAGCACCGCGCGGGTTAGACGGTTGGCGAGCGCCACGCGGCCGAGCACACCGGATTCAGGCGTGTCGAGCAGGCGACGGCGCATGCGCGAGCCGACGGAATGGCTGCCGTAGGAAGACGAGGTGGCAAAGCGCGTGCCCGTCGGGGCGGCGGCAGATGCGACCTGATCATCGGTGATGGCGGCCATGGTGCCGGTGCCGGTAAGCTCGGCCTCGCGTCCGGTCGCCTCGTCACCGGCGCGCAGCAGGAGCGCGACGATGATAAAGCTCGCCAGCAAAGAGGAGCCGCCCTGGCTCATAAAGGGCAGGGTGACGCCGGTCAGCGGGATTAGGCGGGTTACGCCGCCAACGATCAAGAAGGCCTGGAAGCTGATGGCTGCCGTAAGACCGGTGGCGCTAAAGGCGGCAAGGTCGGACTTTGCGCGGGCAGCTGTGGTCAGGCCGCGAACGGCAAAGAGCATAAACAGGATGAGCACGGCGCCGCCGCCCAAAAGGCCCATCTCCTCGCCGATAGCCGAGAAGATAAAGTCGGACTCGACGACAGGGATGTTGTTGGCCATGCCGTAGCCGATGCCAACACCGACCAGACCGCCATCGGCAAGCGAGAAGAGCGACTGGACGATCTGGTAGCCCTGGCCCTGGGCGTCCTTAAACGGATCGAGCCAAACCTGGAAACGCACCTGAACGTGAGACAGGAACTTGTAGGCGCCCACGGCTCCAACGGCTAAGAGCGCAAGGCCGATAACGACATACGAAAAGCGCCCCGTGGCAACGTAGAGCATCAGCAAGAAGATGGTGTAGAACAGCACGGCCGAACCCAGGTCGCGTTCGAAGACGACGACGAGCAGGCACACACCCCACACGGCAAACAGCGGCAGCAGCAGTCGCAGGCGAGGGATCTTAAAGCCCAGGATCTTGCGGTTGGAGATGGAGAGCAGCTCGCGGTTCTCGGCCAGGTACCCGGCCAGGAACAGCACGATAAAGACCTTGGCGAACTCGCCGGGCTGGATGGTAAAGCCCGCGATGCGAATCCACAGCTTGGAGCCCGAGATCGTGGTGCCGATAAAGATAGGCAGCATCAGCAGAATGATGCCGATGATGCCAAAGGTGTACTTGTAGCGCATGACTACGTCGAGGTTTTTGACCAGTGCGAGCGTTCCCACCATGAGCGCCACCGAGACAAACAGGATGATGAGCTGTGAGATGGCGAGAGCGGGGGCGAGACGCGTCACGAACGTGATGCCGATGCCCGAAAGTATAAATACGATGGGTAGGATGGCGGGGTCGGCGCCGGGCGCCAAGATGCGCACGGCGATATGTGCCGCAGCGAAGGCGGCAAAGAGGCCGATCGGCACGGCGAGCGTCTCAAAGGAGATGGCGGCGCCCGCGGTGAGCACGTACATCGCATACAGCAGGATGACGGGGAACGCCGAGGCGATGAGCAAGAGCAGCTCGGTGTTGCGGCGACTCATAAGCGGCACTCCCTTTCTAGTTCTTTTCGGAGGCTTCGGCCTCGGCGGACTGTTCGGCGGTTTTCTCGGAATCTGATTCGGAGGTCGATCCCTGATTGGTGTTGTCGCGAATCGTTTGCGCGTCGATCACCTGGCGGGTCTGCTCCTCGTCGATCTGGTGGCGGTACTTGGATATCGTGTCCTGCGCATCGTCGACACTTGTTTGCGGAATGCCCGCCTTGAGTCGGTTTTGCGTGTCTTCGGGCAGGTCGGACAGCTTGATGCTGGTTTCGCTTTCGAGCCAGTGGAGCTTGAGTCCGAGCGGCTTGCCGGGCAGGCCGCGCCAGACGGCGACATTGCCCTGGTAGGTACCCAGGTAGTACGAGCCGGTGACACCCGTGTAGGCCCAGACGCCAGCTGCCAGCACAAAGACGAGGGCCAGGATGGCGGCGATAGTAATGTTGCGGCGACGCACGCGTTGCGCCTCGCGCATAACGCCATCGTCAACCAGGTCAACGACTACTACGGTCACGTTGTCGTGGCCGCCGGC
>OGPJ01000465.1_pt1 | contig 32496 bp, 36 predicted proteins | sample 1552831 | NCBI WGS metagenome assembly OGPJ01 (sample SAMEA2579914, study PRJEB22360) | human gut metagenome | biome: human gut; feature: human-associated habitat; material: faeces | place: Denmark | collected 2008/2010
ATGACACGCACAGGATCACAAGCATCGGGAACTTGGTATGGTGATTCCGGAACAATTTCACTAACTGGTTATATAGCTTCATGCGTAACAAATGGAGGTTCGGTATCAAGTGTTAGCGGATCTGCAATAGCAGTAGGCCTTTAAACAGTGGGGAATTAAGACTGAGCCATATGGACGTGTAACCTTCCCAATCAGCTTCCAGGCTTGCTTTGGTGTCATTACACATTTCAATTCTGATCCAACAAATTACGCTGAAACTAGCTCAGTTACAAATTTTTCTAACACTGATTTTTATGTCGTATTTTACTTCAACAACTCTGGTTCTAATGCCGCTGGCTCGCAAGTTTTTTGGGTAGCAATAGGCAACAGCTAATCTCATACACCTATTACGATGAAATTTCCGTTTAATACATAGTCTGGAGTTATGCAAGACAGTCCAGTCAATGTTACATTTGCATTGTCTCCATACCATGTACCAGTTCCGCTTCCTCTGGTAAGTAGCGTTGCCGCACTACAGAAAGCTGTAAAAACAATAGGAAAAACAGCTTTATTGTTTGAGATCATTCCCCACTGTCTAAATAAATATTCCGAACCAAACAGCCCCGTCTAATTCTATAGGAGCTTTTGCCCAAATGAAGCGCAATTTGTTCGCTGTAGATGCGTTAATGTTCCAAACTGTCTGAGTAGTTCCCGGCCAAGTAGTAGATGCGGCTAGTAGTATGTCTATTGATGCAGCAAAAAAACATCTGGAAAAGGATAACGGCGTGGTTACGTCAGTGTAGATGGTTCCGACAGCGGCCGTATAATATCCCCACTGTGGCTAACAGCCTATTGCAATATAGTCGGCAAAGTAAGTTGCATCACTAGTGGGACCTCTTAATATCCAATCCGATAATGTTTTATTAGTATAACCAAAGCCATTTCGGAACACACTTTCTGCCGCATTACCATTAGAACTGTTAACGCTAACTGAAAGCATACAAAAAGCTGTAAAAGCAATAGGAAATTTGGTCTTTGCATTGTTCCCACTAATTGTTTTTCCCCACTGTATCAAGCACCTATAGCAATCCATTGAGCATCCTTGTTCTGATCACTGTTATCCGCAACGTCAAGCGTAAATCCTGATAAAGTATTGCTTTCTCGTGACTTGGAGTCCATAAACACATTGCCTTGATGATTCGTTACTAAACGTCTAAATTTGACGAACGTAATAGGAAATGTTACCCAACCATGTATATTCACTCCCCACTGTTTATACAGTTCCGAGGACAAACCAATAAAAATCTGTCTTGCCCAGTTTTCCGCTGTCAACATCTATGATGATTGAGGTAGGCGATATATCGTATACGCCAATATCACCAGCACCTATTGCGTCAACATAAGAAGCAAGTCCCATTAGTATTTGTGTTGCTGATATTGGTAAAGAAATTGTAATATGACCGGTTTTACCGGTGTTAGAATATCCCCACTGTTCAAAAGCCAATAGCTATGTATTTCAAGGATGGACGATCCAGATGCGACAAGCGAAAAGCTACCTGGCTTTCCGATGTGAAATCCCAAAGTATATTATTCACGTAATTCTCTTTGCCAAAGGTTGCATCAGCAGCACTCATTACTCCTGTAGCTACCGCAGTATAATCAGTTGTTGTAAATGATATAGGAAATATGCATACTGCTACATATCCTGACAAACTTGCAGAACTTCCCCACTGTTTACTCGACCCCAAGGGCGATATAAAGTGTGCCGTAGAAACTCATATTCCAATAACCAAAAGCGGCTCCTGTTGCTGTCCAACTTAAGAGATGATAATGGTCGGTATTTCCAGTGGTGTTGCTGTGAGCATTACTTACAACGGCATAACACTCTCTAAAAGCGATAGGGAAAGTAACTCCTGTTGAATTTGAATATCCCCACTGTTTACCGTCCTACAGCGAACAACCTTGACGTCTGCGTTCCGTTCCAGCGATCATCATTATACCCATTACAAAGTCTGTAATTAATATTAGTGTTGCTTATGCCATAGACGAAAGTTTCACAGTTATCTGGTGAAATTACATTCGCATAATATAACTCACTGAACGCAATAGGATACGTTATAACACGATCATTACCAGAATTGGTATATTTTCCCCACTGTAGAATTAAGCCGATGTCCCATTTACAATAACCATTTTGTGCCAGACTGTATGAAACTATTTTTCCCTGTGAACTCAACGCAGACAATGCAGTCATAACAAACTTCGTTGTAGCAATCTGATCTGTATTGGTGCCAGCATCTGCTGTTGGAGCCGTTGGTATGCCTGTGAAAGCCGGGCTTGATAATGCTGCTTTTGCCGCCAGTTGCGTAGCTGTCGCATAATATGCCGGTAACTGTCCGCCTAATTTTTCTGCATTATTAGCTAAAGCAGCAGTACCACCATCGGCTGGCAAGGTCTCCGGTGCCCAAAGCACAATCTTCAATACCGCACTCCCACTTTTAACAGTGCTACCAACTATTGATGGCCATATAGGTTCATCGGCTCCGAGTGTACCCGCCTGAGTAACCTTTGCTATGACCCCATTCGGCAGCGATGGCGACCAAACCAATTGTCCTACTACCACAGGCTTCTGCTCCTGCCACAGCATTTCAACGAAGCATCGTAGAATATCGTTGTTGTTTTGCAAAAAATCCATCATTGCAGCCTGTGTAGTTGCACCTTCTTGTGCAACACCATTTACCTTGTTATAAACCTTAAGGGCATCACCCATAATTTTAAACTTCGGAATTTTTAAGGCTGATTCAGCCATCATAAAACCTCCTTCACAAATCCCTGCCAGGTTACATCAACAATTCCTGCGACAGGGTTATTATTTATATCCAACAGCTTGATCCTACAAGGATTACGACTGATAACCGCCGCCCTCGCAATAGTTACGCTGCCGGAATAATCTTGCACAGCATCAATCCTGACTGCTGTTGTATAGTAGTGTGGTGTTTGAATTTCAAGAGAAATACCTTCGATCGGCACTTCTAAATTTTCAAAATGTTCTTCCCTATCCGGTACATCCACGATCATGACTAACGAACGCAATACAGATTCTTCAGTTGTATTCGACGGAGCAAGCACGCGGATCTGAATTACATCACCAGCTTTGACCTGAACCTTACAAGTGTACGGCTTGAATAGTACGGTTTCATCCGGCCAAAAAGCCCAATCTTCCTCATCCCAAAACGGAGCATCCGGAGAATCCCAAAAATTATTTTTGCCGGGAATCCTGTATTCAATTGCTGCTGGACCGCTGATATCATAACGTAGCCAAAATTGTCCGGAAGCCGGCACAACAAGCTGTGCATTAAGATAAAAGGCATTATACTGCTCACGCCAGAAAGCCCAATCAGGTTGTACCCAAAACTCGCATTCAGGATAGCCCCAGAAGTAAGACGATTGTGGAGCATGGATATATCCATCATCCAAAATAACGCCATTAGTAACAACTTTGCTCCATTGATCAGATGCAAAGTCCTCTTTGTAAAGCACGTTATCTTCAAGCGGATCTCCCAGATTCAAAACACAGTAAGACATACCCTGGCTTTCCTGCCCGGCGTTATCTACAGCTTTTATCATCACTGTATGTACGCCTTGGCGCAGCGCTTGCGTTTCAAAAGGCTGCAGAGTAATAAAACCACTATGCAATTCGTAGGCAGCATTCCAATTTAAACTATTGCCCTGAATATACTTGATCTTAAAGCCAGCAATATCATTCGGGTTCGGATACTCAAACGTCCACCAAAAACGACGGGTGCCGCTCGAAAGTTCTTCGTGATCTAAAGTCGTGACATCCGGCGGCAACTCATCGATGCCTGCGGCCACCGGGCCAACGATAGTACCGGTAGACTGCCGGAGTTTAAGGACAGTAATAACCTTGACCATATACTCGGTAAATGGTTGCGTGTCGAGTTCGCACTCCATACCATATACCGACGCCGCAACCTTCCATGTACTGCCGTAATTATCAGAAAGTAAGACAGTAAAATAATCTGCCTTAGCTCCGTCCGGGAGTTGCCATGAAACAAACATCCTGCAGCATAACGTTCCCTGCTTATTTTTATAAGCAACCTGCCGAGCCTGAAGGTTGATAACGTTTTGAGCATCGTTATCTGTATCCAGTGAATAGTCCGGCATCGGGATCTCGTAATTCTCGTCGAAGATGGCTGCATTATATTCGAGCGCTGTAATCTGGCGCTGATACTCTCCATTACGTGAAATGCTTGTCACGATAAAAGGCTTGCACGTACGTTCTACCGGCCCAAGAGCAAAAATATCATGCACCTGCGGTGGATCAGCTGCATCAAAACCAGTTTCCACAGTGACAGAAACCATACGCCCAACAACATCAATACTGCTTACTTTCCTGCTGTGCAGATTGTCATTGATACTGCGATACTGGAATTGATAATCCAACGTCATATCAACGGTATCCGGATCAATAGCCAAAGTCACAACATAAAGGCCGTTATTTTGATAAATACGGCCACTGTGGCTCCACTGCGGCACATCATGAGCAACAAGTATCTGATCGCCAACCATACAGCCAATAGCATCAATCTCAGCCGAAAATTCAACACTCTGCAGCAGCAGCTCATTGCACTTCAACTGATATTTTGCTTCACGGTACGCCTGATCCCAGCTGGTAATTCCATTGATCTGTATCTGCGTAGTTTTAGGGATTATACCTGGCTCGTCATAATTGTCGCCGTAGCAGGTCATAGTATCACGTTCATAATCCTTAGCCGCATTATTGAAAGTCAATTCGATAGCATTAGCACGATCCTTCGTTCCGAGCCAGGTTTGTTTAAAACTACCAGTAACTATATTACCCATCGTAAACATCTGCACCGGCTGCGAAACATGATCCCAAATACAACCAAACCTGGTACCGAATTGCACAATTTTTCCACGACCAACAGGAGCAATGTCTGTATTTACCTGCTGCCAAAATTCGCCGACAGTCGCCATCTCAATGTTGATTTTTAAATTCATCTTATCGCAATGCTCTGCCCATTCCTCGAAACGGTCATACATCATCAGCTCTGCAGGTACACCACGAACGTCTATAACGTTTTGACCAGTACGAGGATCTTCTAATAACCTGGCACCGTGGCAATAGTCATAAGCAGCCCAGGCCGGATTATTAGCTTCTTTTTCCTGGTACCCAACAGACGGATTATAGACCAGGACTGTCGCGCGTTCTTTGATAAACGTCAAATTCGGCGCACTCCCAGAAAGTTGATTTGTGGCCAGTGCTTTAAGACCGATAAGAGCCTTGTTTGGATAAATAAAATCGTCATAAATAACGCTTGATACTGTAGTCCACCAGCACTTCACACCATCCCTGGTACTATTGGTAGCCGCGCTGCGCCCGATCACCGTTACACGAACTTCATATTCGCCAGCTGGGATATTATCGATACGAAAACTACGCCTAACCGCAGTGCTTTGTGCAGCGCTGACACGGCCATTCTTGGTTACTTCGGCAGTTGTGCTGTAACCATCACCTTTAGCCTGCATTGTTTGTTTATCAAACCTAAATGGTCCGACATTGATGCTTCCTGTTTCACCCGGTGAAAATGATCCGGAATACCAACCGAAAGTACCAGCAAAAATCCAAACGTCTTTAGCACTTGGCTTCCCGACACGAATTCGCCAATAAATTTGTTTAATAGTATCCCCATCGCTGTCTGTAGTTTCTGATTTCACCCGCTGCACTCTGATTTTCCAATTTCCAAGCTCCGCAGAACCATCAATCAACTCAGCATTAACTGGGTTAGGTTTTACCACGGTATAGCTAGTGACCAACGGCTTCCATTCACCACTACCGCGAAGCGCATAATCAGCATTGATATCTACCCAAGCGGTACTGAGATTGCCATCGTCATTGGCGTGATACAAGCCTTGGCTAAATTCCACATCAATTATGATTCCCTCAGTCGTATTGCCAGGAATAACATCTGTACGGTATTCATTGTTCAGAATTTCGTACCCAAGTGCACGCGGTGTGATAACATCGTTGAAATTATTTATTATTTCCTGATTGTTGGTACCTGGCCGAATATCAACAGTGACATCCTTATAATTTTCAATTGGATTATCATTGAGACTGACATTGCTGATCGTCAGCGGTCCTTCACCGGCACAAACCATCCAATTCAATGCCTGATCGTTATTATTATTGGTTATGAACTTAGCAATACTCTGTCCACCAGATTTTACCTTGCCGTAGGTTATAGCAACAGCATTACCTTGACCATCCATGGTCGTAATACCATTCCAGCTGTACGTTGGATCCTCTGTGGAATTGTTAAACTTTCCAAGAGATACCTTTGGCATTAGATATTTAGAAATCAATGTTCCACCAACGAGCATTATTCCCATTGCAGCTGCGTAACCCCAAGCCGTATTCACAGCAGTAGCAGCTGCACCCCATGCACCCCACGCACCACCAGCCGCAGCACCACCAACACCCATTGAAACAACGGTCAACGCAACCATGGCTACAATACCAAAAATGCTTTTGCCGCCCTTACCGACGACCGGATGAACGGTTATAAAAGCTCCGTCCATAACCAGCCATTGATCTGGATGCTTGACGATAGTACCGCTGACCTGGATGTGCAATTCCTGATCCGGCAGCAGGGTGCGGTATTCGGCGATATAGCTTTCAAGCATTTCGCCGGTACATTCCACCTGCTTTCTTGACCTGTCTTTATCCGGTTCGAACGGATTTTTTACAAAAACAATAGTAATCAAGGGCGATCACCCCACAAATTCATAGAATCCCTCAATCTGCTTCTGCCATGCGATAGACGTAATACTATCAACGCAGCAACCTATTTTTTCTCTTGTATGGATAAAGCGACCGTTACCGATATAAACCCCAGTATGATTTACTACTCCTGGCGGCGAATTAAATCGCAGCGCAACCAGGCATGGTACCGGCAAAGTTTCTCCTTCTGCAATCCGGCGCCATTTCGTAGTAGCAACTTCGCGCCTCAGTATCGCATTGATCCTAGCTTTATCTGAACAGTCCGAATAATACTCACCGATTTCTTTTCCACAACGACGATAAATCTCAACAACCAAACCATAACAGTCAAGGCCAGACTTAACATCGCGACCTAAGTTTTTAAAAGGTACGCCTATCAGGTCGGCGTATTGAATTTCTTTAGACATATAAGCCTCCTTGATCTATACCCGGGAACCCGCCAAAGCGTTTACTGTTCCCGCGGGCCCGGCAATCTGCCAATGTATGATTACAGCCCTCAAGGTCAGACGTGCAGGCGCACTCTGGTCCTTTGTACCGAAAAGCACAATTATTTTTCTTGTAGGTATCCCACGGCCGCCGAGCCTGCGAAGGGTAGCTGTTGCCGAGTGAAAACGTTACCCACTGTTCAGATGCCGTAGCATCGGTTACGGAATAAACTTCCTGCAGCTCTGGTACCGGATTATCCAAAGCTGTCGACAATACGACATATAATGTTACCTTGGCATTTACACCACCACCGCCATGATTTAACCAATACTCCATATCACGTGTTGTATTATCTACCTTCAGCTCAACGCTTGGTATAGATCCTGACCCGTCCTCTTTGACTGTGCCAATCTGAAACGGGAATGCCTGATATAACTGATCGCACCAGTAAATATCCTCAGTATTTGCAACAACGTGAATATTATCTTCAGCTTCCAATCCCGGCAATTCTATCTTCAGCAAAATCAAAAAAGCGGTCCCGCTGCATAATTCGTTCTTAGCAAGCTTGGCCAATGTTGATAATTTAATCGCCATGACCTACACCTCATTCAGTGTTATAGACACTGTATAATAATGCAGCATCTTTGCTTTGATCTTCGGTGCCGATCCAAAACGTACAGCGTACAGTTTGCCTGATACCGGATCAGTCCAGTCAAAAGCTTCAGCACCAGCTTTTACAGTATTACAGTAAAAGTCGACAAGCAGCTCTTTTTCCGTGTCCGGCAGCGAATTCCACTCGACAGTAAAAATCTTGCGAATACGTGTAAATTTAGGGCGTGTCTGCTGGGATCCATCTTCATATTCTGACCTCAACGTTGGATCGGCCAGTTGTTCGTCCAGCGGATAATCAGGATTTCTAATTCCAGCTGGGAAAATATATTTTGATGCCATATTATCCCCCCTAATAAGTTGTGACAGCTGAACGCATCACATCACGGAATCCGCCTTCATTATTTTGTAACGCCTTCAGTACGATTCCAAGCACAAGGCGTTCTCCGTCAAAAGTTGCACTACCCTTGGCAGCTTGTACCGGTTGCCCACTTTCATTAGTGATCTTCACTTCGATATTTTGAATACCAGCATTACCGCCATTTAAAGCAGCTCTGGTTTGCTCTGCAGTATAAACACGTCCTGGCGTATTTAAGTCAAGGAGCTCTGGACCTTTTTCGCCAACAAGATACATTCCCCCAGGCGCATAACCGCCAGAAGCAAGTCCGCCCATAAAAGAGCTACCAGAATATTTTGTTCCACCAATACTAAAATTGGCCGAATGAGAGAGAATCCCGCCAAGATCAACATTGCCGCCACCCATACCGAACATGCTTGTAACCATGTTCATGACCAGCCCCTGCATAATGACTTTCATCATCATGTTCCAAATGCTATTGGTAAAATCCTCAAAAAGCTGTTCCGACATTTGTGAAAACGATTTCTGTTCCGTCAACATATTCTGGCCAAAGTTGGTAAAGGTTCCCAAGATGTCATCTAACCCTTGCCGCATTGTACCCAATTGATCATATTGCAGGTTTTTGATCTCATCCATTGCTGTACGCCAAGAAGCTGTTAAATCTGCCGATTGAGCATCCTGAAGCGCTTTTGTTGCAGCAGCATATTCTTGCTGGATGCGAAGCTTCTCTTTCTGCGTCAGCTCCGTATCTTCAAGTTCTTTCTGTAACTTTTCTCGGTAGCTCTCCAACTCCGCCACGCGCAGCGCATCAATTCTACTGATATGCATAGAATGGGTATCTTCCAGTGTCTGGTAATAATCCATGTCCATACCATGTTTTTCTGATAAATAATCCCGATAATTCTGAGTAGACTGCAAATCTTTGTACTTTTCAATCTGACTTTCTACTTTAGCTATTTCAGCAGGATCCACACCGGCAAGTTGAGCCTTGCTGATTGTAGACTTCATTTTTTCTATTTCTTCAGCAAGCGAAGCATTTGCAACATCAAAAGAGGTTCCAGTCTGTTCAATGATCTTGCGGTTTACTTCCTGTGACAGTTCAGCGATTTTCCCTTGATATTTAGTCAGTTCTTTCAGTGCTTTTTCTGCATCGCGTTCAGCCTGAGACTTCCCAGTTTTACCCTTCTTAGCTTTTTCTGCACTACCACCGAAGTTTTTTAATTCCAAGTTTTTAGCATCAATAGCAGCGGCTTTGTCGGAAGCATCTTTCGCCCTACGTTTCGCAGCAATTTGCGCACTATAATCAACAGCATGTATCCCGGTATCAGGAACAGTGATGCTGTCATCAATAAGTACACGACCGGTTTCATCATAAGTAAATTTTCCGCCGTTATTATAGTGTTGATATTTCTGATAAGCACCATAACCAATAGCGGCTACCGCGGTACCAACGCCAGCAAAAATGCCTACTCCAGCAGTCAATTTCAAAGCTTGAATTGCCTGAGTAAGGTTTAAAACTGTAGAAATCAATATCCCACCTTGAAAGGCAGCATTTGCCATACTCCCAACCCATCCGTCGGTTTCTCCAGCCACCATCGCTATTGCTCCAGCGGCACCAGTCGCCGCACCAGTAAAACCAATTACTTTGTTATAAAGTCCTACTGTAGCAGTCCCTTGCCTTCTTGCGGCATTGGCAGCAAGCAAATGTTTCTCTTGTGCATTAATCAACTCTACAGCTAACTCACGCTGTCCTTTGGCAGCTAATCGTGCCGCCTGATATTGCATTTTTCCAGCTTGATCTGAAGTCGCCCCCATTATTCTGTACCTATCATTAAGAGACTGAATTCGTACAGCCAAACCGTTATATCCATCTGCAGTTAATTTGGCAACAGTATTTTCAACCACCTGACGTGTCTTTGCAGCTGCAACGGCTTTATTATGAGACTGCTGCACTACGTTTGAAGCTTGGGTCGCAGCTTGTATCTCTATCTGATAACGTTCCATAATGGATGCTTTTCCAGTTTGGTAATACCCTAAAGTTCGTTGAACAGCCCCACCCAACATTGTCTGAGCTTGATATGCTCCGTTTGTATTATTTGTAACCTGCGCTACATCATTAGCAATACTGCCAACCTTCCACGCCGCAAAACCTGTTGCTATGGTAGTTACATTATCAGCAGCCCACCCTAACCCAGATCCCAATGTACTAACCGCCGGAGTAATTATTGTTGTCATTACTTTCCCGACTTCAGCTGCACCTTTACCAGCATTTATGATATGGTCGGAAAATAATTTCATGTTGTTAATAGTTTCTTTATTCAGTTCAAAACTCTCCTGATCAAGAAACATATTGGCAATATTGCCTAAAGTATCTTTATACGCATTGTAAATATCAACAGTGCCAGTCGCAGCCGATCTAGTAAACCCTTCGGTAATCTGATCCATTAAGCCAGCCATAGTTTTTGGCGTTTCAAGACTTGCACGTTCAAACCCCTTCATCCTCTTCATAAGGAACTCAAAAAGCCCCTCACTGCTAGCTTTAGCGGCGGCAATATCAGCATCGGTCAATCCCAAAGCTACAGCTAACGTACTTGATTGCGGGCGGATACCACCCTGCACCAAATCCCGAAGTTCCTGCACAATCTGGTTTCGTGGCAAACCTAAAGATTTAACCGCATTAACACCGACCGTTGTAAACTCCTTCAGCTGTTCGATATTCATGCCACCGGCAAGGCCAGGTCCCAACAAAGCTCTAAACGTTTCAACTAGATCTTCACTTGTTGCTGCAGTTCGCAACGCCGCATCATTCAAATCGCTAAGAATACCCTGAGAGATGCTCATTGCCTGGTTCCATTCCAACTGCTTGCCGTTAAGTTCAGTCATCGACTGTAATATACCGGCAATACCCAAGCTGTTGGTTTCCATTCCTTTAGCAAATTCAAAAGGACGTTTAATGAGTTCTGCACTCATATCAGCCAAGCCGTACAAACCGGTTAAGGCAGTTACCAAACCAGCCGTCTGTCTAGCTGCAGACGCAAATGTCGGCCCCAAAGCACGGCTCGAACTATCAATTCCATCAATAGATCTTTTTGCTCTGCTAAGTCCGGGACTCATAGCATCCACTAATGATATTTTTACTTTTGTTTCAGCTACTGACATCTTATTTGTCCCCTTTCTCCAGCGCAGCTTCGATCTGTATCTTCTCGATCACCTGTAATTTTTCCAATAATAGCCGTGACATATCAATCCCGGATACTCTTAATAAATAATCAGCTTCCAGCCAGTCAATCCCTATGGGATATGCACCAGCCATGGTGGTCACATATTTCCAACAACGTTGTATGACCTTCCATGCTATTAAAACTTGCCAATTTCCCGGTAATATATCAGGTTGTGCATACACACAACCATTACAAGGTACTTTTACTTGCTTGGTTTCGTAGATTCTTCGGCAATCTTGGCAGTATTCTCCACGCTCCCGTTGCCAAGCGAAGAGATCCTCAAGTTTTTTATTTCACTTTTTCTGACCTCAGTTGTCATGGCTACGGTACTGGCCATGATTGCAATCACTTCTCCATAAGAAAAGTCGTTAATATCTGCAGCAGGATAAATATTTTTAAAAATCCATTCCGCCGCAATCCGGTCTTTCTTCAACTCTGTTTCTTCTGTTTTATTAATTTCAGAAAGCACTTCATCCGTATATCTACAGTGTTCGTTCCATTTCATTCCGCGAACTTCTAAAAGTATTTTTTTATCTTCAGCCATTTTTCAACATCTCCTTATTCATAACTTGCTACTTTGTTTTGCATGGTAACCACGATAGCAGCATTCTCATCGCTATCCTGATAATATGCACTGTATTGCAGTTCTTGTTTGATGCCGGAAGGACCATCTACAGACGGCGAATTTCTGCTAAATTTAATCTCAGGCAGCAGCAAGGACATCTTCAAGTCGCCCGTTGCAAAGGTCAGCTCTGCGCTGGTCTCCGTACTGTTTTCCGCCAGCTCAAGGTACGTGTTATCGTTAAAAAACGCCGTCATACTGCCCGATATATTGATGAGCCCCTCGTTGACGTTCGTGCGGTACCCTTTACCGCCGATAGCATAAGTATCGCCGTCCAAACCAAAATCAATATCCATTGTGAACGCCGTCACTGTCGCAGTCTGTTTCCCGCCGAGAAGCAAGTCGGCCATAAAGTTATTAAGCCTATTCATGACCGGTTTGCTTGGCTTATCACTGATCGTTGCCGTGCTGATTTTTTCATCACAGCCCATGATCGAGATGGTTGCAGTCAGCTCACCGTCGCCGCCGGCCGAGATAGACATCTTCGACACCTTGCAGCCGTTATATTTTGCGTAGGAATTGATTTTAGGAAACCCCTTTTCCAGCACTAACGACGGCTGAGCGTCGGCCGGCTTAAACACATGTTTAAAGAAACCTTCCTTGCCCTCAACCGCCGTCGTAGCAGGCGTCCCCATAGAAGCCTTCCACCAGTACCCGCACGCAGTAGCATCCATCGGTACAACCAAGTCGCCGCCTACGTCGATATTACCCATTATCGGTTCAACTGGATCACGACGACCTCGAATAGTCGCAGGATCTGTTTTATTCTGACTTGCCGCTATACCACAAGTGTTAAACGGCATTTGTACTGCCTTAGTTGCAAGATCTGCCGGATCCTTGCCAAAATCAGTTTCAAAGCCCATTTTCAGAGTTGTATACGCACCAATAGCTTGACGCGCGTGCAGCTGTAAATTCATTTTCAACAATGTCATAACCCCCTTTAAAAATCTTCTTCGTAAGACGTACTGAGCGTCTGCTCCATCGTCCACTCACATTCGATATCAGTAACCCAGTGAGTACCTGCAGAATCCAACGCTCCCAACTGAATCACTTTAATACTCGCTATTGGACGCATACCGTCTTTATAAGCGTCCAGTTCCTTCTGTATAAGAATGGCAAAGTCCGCCACCTCTTTGCTCCCAGCAAAGACCTTTACCCCAGCCTCTGTTTCAAACGGCTCCTGGTCATCGACAGAGATCCCAACACTGAGATTGCAGTGATAACTACACTCCAATTTTCCAATACCTTCTTCTTTCCAAAGCGCATAAAAGAAAATATATGGCGCATCTGCCTTTGTAGGCGAAAACTCTTCTGTCGCGTCACCAACAGCGATCAGCGGTTTTTTTTGATAACGTTCTTGGCAAAATGCCTGTAACTTCTCTGATTTACCTAAATGATTCGCCAGAACAACTGCGAGATCAGTTAAATTTTTTTGTAGCTTGCCCATCTATTAACCCCCAAAAACTTGATACTTGCGGCCCTTACCAGATGTTTTTCTAAAACTACCGCCGTTATCTAAAAATTCCTGAGCCTTAGCTGTCACATATGCTGGCAACTTCGGTTCCAGCTTATTCATGATCGGTTCAAAAAACGGTCTCGCTGGTACCTTTAAGTGAGTAGTATCACCGCGTAACGGATGCCCAGCTTTACCCCACCGCTTTCTAACCCAAGCCGTTACCGGGTAAGTAGCACCCTCTTCCTGAATACGCCCATACTTAGCAGATGCCGCTGACGTCCAGCCGACCTTCACAAGCCCGCCTGATACATACTGATATCCGATTGCATTTATTAACCGCCCATACCATCTTTGCGGTGCTCCTGGGCGAAGATCATTACGAACTCGCCAGGGAATACGTTTTGGCCAACTGGATTTAAAGTCCCCGCCACCTTTGCGCAGTTCGCTTTTGATCTCACGCTGTACAAAATAACCCATACTTTTACTGCAACCACGTACAAAATCAGGAGAATTTCGGATAAGCGACTGTAAATACTTAGATATACCGTTCTGGACGCTTATCTCAATCATCATCGCAAACCACTCCTTTCGGCTTTTGATGCCGATAGTGTAGTATTTCCAGCAAGACTGTCCTTCAGATACACAGCATTTACATTCCAACGTTGCCCGTTGTATATAATTGAGTCGCCTGGTTTAGGATTCGGGACATCGGCATCGCAAACAGTGAAATTGGCTTTATCGCTAACCTTAACGGCGCGATCCAACTCTTTAAAATACACTTCACTTCTATTGAATTCTTCGCCAATTTCCACAATGGCCGGAATCTCGGTATCGTTATAAACGATTTTTTCTGCTAAAGGGCCCATAAAAAATGCCCTTTGCATAATCGCTTTAATCGCATTGTTCGCCATAAAAACCCCCTTTTTCGCCCGTTTTAGGGTGTAAAAAAATAGGGGTAGGCAAAATCCACCCCTATTCAGTTTTTAAGTTTCTGCTATTCAGTACCTTCAGATGCTGCAGCTGCTACGTCAGCACCAGCGTTAATTTTCACATCAACAGTTGCGCCAGCTGTGTCCGGAGCTGCAGACCAAGCAATACCCAGATAAGTATTACGACCTTGTGTAGCAGTAACCGTTCCACCATCTTTCAGATAGACGCGCGCGCCCTGGTCAATAGCAGCGGCGTCAGTCTCGAACGAAAATACACCTCCTACCGTCAGCGCAATCAGCTGTCCAGTAATGCCAGCAGCTTCGGCTACGCCACAAATACTTCCGACCACAATAACGTCGCCCTCTGCCACGTCTGCCGTACATTTATAATCCAGCTTATCGCCCTTACGGCGGAAAAAAGCTTTTTCTTTTGCCATGATTTAATCCCCCTTATTCCCCTGTATTTTTTACAAAACCGCGGTAATCTAAAGCAGCGATACCGAAATCAAGGTACATCCGGAAAGAACGCGCCAAGGTATCAAACGAATCCTTAGATTCAAGAATCGGAGTTTTATTGCCATTCAGATAACTGATTTCAATACCTTCTACCTGATTTTTCGCAGCAGCAATATACCAAGCATTTGCATTGATATCATCCAAGGCAGTATCTACAACGATATCCAAGGAATTGCGGAATACGTTAGCCACGCCGGAATGAGCACCGGCAGGATCAGCCAAAGATCTTAACAGCTGTTCCGCTGTCGTTTCGTAAGTGGACGGAATGATCAGATATTTAGCGTTCAGATTCAGGCTATATTTCTTGCTGAAATCTTTTTGCTTTCGGAGCAACTGCCGTGCTGCGGATAAAGTTTCCGTACTTGGCACACCTGCTTTATCAGCCAAATTACCATTGGCAGAACTGTAAGTAATGCCTGCGAGAGCAGTGTACGCCAAACGGTTGATCTTGCGTTTAAAAGCTGCAGCAAACCGATACGGGAATTTTGCCAAAATATCCAGGTCGTCATTGATAAACAACTGGCGGGTGTAGTTCCAGGCGATACCGTCGGTACCCAGCTGGACGGCAGTCTTTTCCTTATCAAGTTTCGCATGAGTGAATTCCCCATTTTCCGGAATCAGTTCCGGCTCCTGAGCCCCACCCAGTTTATAACGATAAGCAGTTTTAAAATCACTCAAGGTACCTTCAACAGTCCATGCTTCAAAAGTAGTATCCACTTCTGCGTAACCCTGACTCATGGAAAGCTTTACAGTAGCATTCAGCAGATCAGAATATGTACTGCTGGACATCGCCCGGACAAAAAGCTCGTCAGCGTTAAGCTGCAAAACGTCTTTTTCACCAGCGCGCATCAGGATGTCGCGGGCAATATCGCGCTGGCTCATGCCTCGCATTTTCTCGGCACCGTCTGCCGGCTTAGCAATAGCAATCCCGGCACGCAAAGCCAATCCATCACGATATGCTGCACGCAGCTTATCTTCTTCGGCAGCCCCCATCTCAGGCTTAACAGATACTCTGGCAGCATTACGCGTACTAAGCACTTCAAGCAGCTCACGGTTAACTGTCTCAACGTTCGTCCCATCATTGATCCATTTGCTGCGCTGCTCGCTTTCGATATCGAACTTATCACACAATGTGTTGATATCTGTACAGCGTTGGCGTTCCTTTCTTTGAGCAGCCGCACGAATCTCATCTTCATTCACAGGCGATGCTGCAGATGCAACTCCGGTCGGATTTGCATCTCTTTTTTCTTCAGTTGGTTTACCTTTTTCATCAGTAGACATTTTTTCTCCCCCTTTTAATTCTCCGGAGCTGCGCTCCGGCACAATATTATTTTCAAAATCGTCGGGAAACGGCAGTGACCGTCCCACGCCAACGGAAGCGTCAGCTGGTACCGTCACTATACTTGCTTCAAATACTTCCCAGCGTGTTGCAATCCAAGCCGGACCTTCGATTCCGTCCTCAGACTTATGTCCTTTTTCGATAAGAGTCCATTCATTTACGCGATACCCCACGGACACTCCGCGAATAAAGCCGTCCTTGACGAGCCCCATGATTTTTTCTGCTTCTTCAGTCTGGGCAAACTGGATTTCAGCGTAAGCTCGGCCGCTTTCTGTCCAGATACGGGTAGGTTTACCGACAACCGCGTCCCGCTTATGATTAAACAGGATCGGCATCACCCCGGCCGCAAAACGTTCAGTATTCATGGCCTCGTCATTGCAGCGCAAGATTTCTTTATCCCCCCACCAGTCAAGGCAAGGCGTTTCGCTGGCGAACGACATCTCCACAGTACGATTTTCTTCGTTAAACTGTCCCAATGCCGCACTACGCCAACGAGGAATATTCATACGCTCATCACGCGACATATTACGGTAATGTTCGTCATTTAGTTTACTTGGCATTATTCTCTCCTTCCTGCTGTATGCCAGCCGCTAATTTTTTTACTGCTTCATTAGCAGCCTGGTCAAGTTCCTCTTCCCAATCTTTACCCTTTTTTGCAAAAATTTCCTTGAGGTTCGTTTGACCGGTTTCCAACATGAGTTTGTTTGCCAGGGCTTCTTTGTATGGATCAATCCACGGCAGTCCCTGGCCTATAAATTCATGCTTTAAATATTTGGATGTATTTTGGTAAAAGTCTCGCGGTACTTTATCCGCCGGAATCCTACCGGATAAAATCGCAGACAGCACAACATCCTCAAACACGAAATCCAGGAAGTGGTCTATCAAGAACTGCTGCTCCTGTTCAAAAACCTTCCAGTCTTCTAGTAAATTTTGCCGGGCGCTGGAATAGTTGACCTGGCTAACATCACGGCTGACCATTTCATAAGACAGGCCATGTCCCGCAGAAATTTGCCGCAGCATGGCCAGATTATAGTCTGCGAGTTCGCTGCTCTGCCCGCTAGGAACTAGTGTTTTAACATCCTCGCCTGGCTTTAATTTATTGACCGAGCCGGGAACGATACGCTTACTTCCTGCAGCTTTGCCGCTATCACTGCCGCCTGTCGCTACAAGAGAGTTTCCCACAGTCGGCGCAGCATCTTTAGCGGTGGTAATCCATACAGCTATTGCCGCATTTATTTTTTGCTTAAATGCCACCGCCTCAAAAAATTCGTCCAGGTCGTGAATTTTATCCAGTGTCCTGACCAGCGGCGTCATTTCCCGCACTTCACTTGGCCGGCTATGATCAGCCAAGAAATAAACTCGTTTCGCTTCGATACGTTCCGGCTCCAATTGCACGAAAGTTTCAAAGCTATTTTTTCGTAAGTAATATGACAGCGGCTTGCCGGCATCGCTCACCTCGATACCGCCGACTATAGCATTTCCCTCCGGTGATCGTAATGCAGCAGGTCCTTCCAGCTCGTCCACCTCTGCCAGCTGAATTTGATATGGAATCCGCATATCGTTATTGATAACTTTTATAGCCAATATCCCGCCATCAACCAACCGCCGGCGCACTATCATTCTGAGGATCTCATTCAGTGAAAATTTACCTGATACGTCACAGTTACCCGGTCGGCTAAATTCGGACCAAAGTTCTTCAAGGAGATTATTCCAGTCCTGATCTTCTGTCCTGACCTGCAGGTTGAATCCCTTGCCAACGACATTGCGTTCAAAGGCATTCAAGATACTGTTGACGATCTCTGAATTCCGTTCCAGATGACGTGCTTTTCTTCTGGCCAGATCCCGGTTCGGCGAATTTAAAGCCTCAGCGCTTCCATCTGTCGGATACCACCCGGCAGAATTCCGCCACGTTGGAACATTCTCATAAGCATTAGCGCCACGTAAGGCTATTCTATGCGCCTTCCGCTGGAAGGCCCATCGCGGAGAAAAGAACCCGATAAAGTTATCTATGCGCTCTGCAAAAGTAGGATTTCTCTGATTATTCGTCAACCTTCTATCTCCTTCCGTAGTATGTCAGCGGCGTTCCAAAATACTCGCTGCGACCGCTTGCATTAAATTCGGCTATCTGCTGCTCAAGCGCAGCACGCTCAGCTCTTAATTCACTTAAACTAGCCTGCTGTACCTTACCGTTTCTGGTTTGAATAACTTGCCCGCCCTTCATAACGTTGGATATAGCAGCATCCACATCGGCCAGCCTTTGGTTCAAAGTTTCGATGTCCATATAATCCCCCTAAATTGTAAAACCCGGTTCTGGAATAGCTAATTCCTCATCTTCGGCAGCTGTATCAGCCGGTTCTTCGATAATGCGTTCCTGCAGCGCCCTCATATTGACTAGGTCAGCGACAGCGAAAGCATACACGCAGCAATCCCACCAGTGGTTCTGCTTGGCGCTGGTTTTTAGCTCCCATTTTTCCCGCCCTTTATCGTCTACTATTCGGTGCTCTGAGGTTATATGCTCCGCAAACTCCCTGCTGCAATCGGCATTTAACATCCATGAGCTGCGCCCTATCGGAGTACCGATCCGTGTGGCGATATCGTTTTTATACTGGTCGGTATTGACCAACCATAACTGCAGCGGCATTTTCCCTGGAGATCTCGGTTCGATATTAGTTGCTCGAAGATACGCGGCCATCTGGGTACTACTGCCTTTAACCGGAAACGCTACTCCTTGATGTTGCCAACAATAATCGTAAACTTCTTCAGTACGATAGCCTGCATCGATACCATAGATGCATACCCGGTATTGACTTCGGCCGTCTTCGCCTGGATAAAGCGTTGACATAACCGTATTGATGTCTTCCCACGTAGTTACCTTGCCGTAGCCTAAAACCTGACTTGTTACGCCTGGTCCCCATGCGTGGATTTCCCAATAAAAATGACCTTTCTGCACGTCCACGGCGCCGGTCAATAACTGCGCCCAGCTGGGAACGATGAACATTGGGCATTCGGTCTTATGCTGCAGCACGATATCCACATCCATAACGGCAGACTTGTTTTCCCACGGTTCGCCCAGCCAAGAATTAACAAAGTTCTTAAGCTGCAGCGGATCATCTTTTGATCGAATGAATTCAGCTGCCATCTGCCCAAAAGTTACCCAGGGCGAATACAACGAGTTCAATCCATAGGCAATACTGCGCGGCTTTCCTTCTACCTCGTTAAGTGGTACCCATTTACCCTGCACCAACATATCAGGCTTGTATTTATCAGTAATATGCTCATGACATTGAACGCACTCATAATGTGTATGCTCTTCTACATAGGTCGCTTCCTGCTTAGAATCAAACTTTACCTGCTCCCATTTCAGCGGCTGCATCTCGCCGCAGAACGGACACGGCACCTGATATTCATACCGCACGTCCGCTGCTTCATACAGCTGATAGATCTGTCCCGTTTTTAACGTTGGCGTTGACCAGAAAAACAATTTTCTCCGGCCCGGCCAGTTCTTGGCACGTTCTTCCGCCAGCTTCAAAGGGCTGGCTTCTTTACCGGCGATCTTAACGTATTTATCGATTTCGTCCATAATAACTGTAGGCGATGACCACGAAGCCAAATCCATTGGCGACCTGGCACTGCCAAATTTACAAAAGCCGCCGGCAAATCGAAGCATCGTATCTTTACTGTCGCCGCGCTGATATTTGCCGTCGAAACACCGGTTACTTTCAAGAACCTTCTGCAACCGATCAGCCGAAAACTCTTTCAACGTTTCATCATCTGGCAGAACATAAATAATACGTCCCGGTCTCTGATCGATTATCGACCCGACAATATTAATGCCGCACTCGGTACCGCCGACCTGAGTTGGTTTCAGAAAGATAATTTTTTCGACACCTTCGCGGTTAAAAGCATCCATGATATCTACCAAATATGGAACGATCTCATTTCGCCACGGCCCTGGCCGGCTGGTTTCTTCGCTGCTCATATAGCGATTTTTAGCCGCCCACTGACTCACTGTCATCGGCTCATCGGGCTTTATTTTTTGAAATACCCTTTTAAGAACCTCTTCTAGGGCGTCCACCTGTTTTTTTAGCAGGTCGTCTTGATGCCGGAGCGCAGAATCTTCCGCTATCAGCAACTTCTTTGAGCCCCTCTCTAACATAGGTATCAATCAACCCCCTAACCTGTGGCGCCAGTTCCGGATATTGACTGTAAATTTCAGTCATAACATGATCAGCGATCGCCATCATGCTGGTTCTGATACTACCAAACGCTTCCGTTAGACGCTCTTCAACCAACACAACAGAGATCAGCTCCCCGCTTTTTATCCTCAGTTCCTGCTCTGCTATAGCTGCTCTGGCCTGTTTCAGCCGAGTATCTGCAGCCAGTTTATCAGCTTCAGCTCCTGGACCACCCTGAATCCCAACAGCTCGCCCGCGCCAATTTACCAGCGCTGCAATATCCCACCAACCACGCTTTTCCTTCGGTGCGCCCTTCTTCTCCCAAGCACTAAGCGTCTTATCCGATATCTGCATAATTTCACAGACCTTTGAGGATTTTAACAGTAGGCGCTCATCTGGAGTTATTTCCAGCCAGTTTACCTGCGGAGCTTCATCGTCACTTTTATCAAATTTCGCCTGCAGCTCCAAGAATGCTTTAGCAGCCTTCGGATCACCACGAACATGCTTCTTTCGCTGCTTTGCTTTCGGCGCTCCAACAGGACCTTTTTCAATTACTGTTTCAGTAACTTCATAACCTGTCGCGTTCTTTTTGAGCGACTCCATAACCTCTTCAATTTTCGGATCCTGTGGTTTCGACATCGCATCACCAAAATTTTCTTCAAATCGAGAAAATTCGATTTTTGCAGAATTTTTGTTTTTTATAAAAGGACAGTCTATTCCCGCTTGTAGAGCGGTTTTTCATCCTTCTATATATAATTTTGAACCATTAACAAGGCCGATACAAGTACATCAACCCCCAAAAAGTCGCATAAGTGTCGCATCTTTGCGGGACAAAAACGTCACCAATATAAAAAACACCCCAAAAAAGGGGTGCTTTTTATATTTTTTTAGCTTTTAATCCTGTAGCTGCTTCGAACCTATTCAAGATCACCGTACAATACACAGGGTCTATCTCCATCATATAGCATCGACGGCCAGATTGTTCGGCCGCAATGAGTGTACTTCCGCTGCCACCAAATAAATCAAGAACAATTCCACCTGCTTTACTACTATTAACAATAGCCTTAGCACATAGAGCAATCGGTTTCATAGTTGGATGCACATCATTGCGCAGAGGTTTGTCTACTCGCCATATAGTAGATATATTATTTAGATCCACCAATTCATAGCTCGGTACCTTAATTGCAATATCGGTAATTCCATTCAGTATGTGTATAACAAAGCCACTTTCAGATTGCTCCACAGTTATTGGTAAGTCATCAATTACAGTCCCCTGCTTCCGTCCGCCGTAAAATTTATGGGCAGCTCCTGGTTTATGCCCATATAAAATTGGTTCATGCCGCCATTGATAATCATTTCGGCCAAGAGTAAATACATTCTTCAGCCAAATTAAACATTGCTTTAGACTTAATCCGCTTCCTGTAAATGCTCTTCGAAATTCATTACTCGCACCGTCAGCATAGCAAACATATATCCCCGCCCCAGGCTTCATACTTTCAAAACAGCAATGCATAACTTTATCAAGGAAAATACCAAAACTTTGATTATCCATTTTGTCATTTTTTATCTTCAATTTTTCCTTAGTAGCGCCAGTATAATTTACATTGTACGGCGGATCTGTAAATACCATATCGGCCAATTTACCATCCATTAGCAACGTAACGTCTCTCAAATTGGTACTATCTCCACAAAATAACCGGTGAGATCCCAGCTCCCATATTTCACCATAACTTACTCTGGTATTATTCCTAGCTTCAGCAATAGCGCTTTCAATATTGATATTATCTTCGACGATTCCATCTTGACCTATTTCGGCAAGCAGTCCGTCTATTTCATTATCACGGCAGCCGAATAAAGAATAATCGAATTCAGCATCCATCTCCGCCAATATATCTTTAAATGCTTCCTTATCAAATTCAGACAGCTCTGCTATTTTATTGTCAGCGACCATGTCAGCATACTCTGCCGCCTCATTCTCATAATCTTGATAATCAACTGGTACCATTTCCATACCAAGATACTGAGCTGCTGCTAAACGCCCATGCCCTACAATCACATATCCTGATCTTCTGCTAACTACGATCGGACGCCGAAACCCCTGATTTTCTATAATCTTACCTAAAATAATAATTTGCCGCTCCGGATGTTTATTCGGATTTTTAGGATGCGCAACTAATTTATCAGTATTAACCAATTCAGTATAGCTGCAGCATATTTTTACATCAGCCATTTTTATTTACTCCTTCAGCCATTGCTCATAAATTTCTGTCGCAATATGTGCCATCATATTCGGTGGCACACTCATTCCGCAAACATACTGCACGTTCATGCCATCAAAATCATAATCCTGTGGGAACGTTTGGCAATTTATAAAATCACTACTGCTAAATCGCTTGCCGTCATACATCCGGAAAAACATCCCAGAGGAAATTATAGTGTTGCAAATTCGGTCATCTTGAACGATATAATCATTGAAGCTTATATTGTGGCCATAAAGCCTTTTATTTATATCGCCTAAACTGTGATCAGATGGCTGACGTTGCTTTAATAACCTACTCGTTTTTGTGCCATATTTGGTCGCTATGCCATCTTTGCTCCGCACCTCAGCAAAGTATACCTTTGGCCTATTAAAATTTAATACAAGCGGTTTATGGGCCTGATTAGTTGCAATAAAAAATACTCGTTCCCGTTTGCTCGGAACATCCATAAACGCAGCATCTAATTGAAACAGCTGCACACGATATCCTATTTTGTGAAATTCGGCAATTATTTCATTGACATAACCTTTCGCATTGCCCTTGACTATACCCATGACATTTTCAGCAATAACAATTTTAGGCTTCAGCTTTGCCACAGTTTCTAAAAATACAAAAAACAAGTCATCCAATCTCTGACGCTTCTGGCCTTCCCTAAATACTTTTTCCTTATTCCATGCCCGTTCTCGCAACCCAGCCATAGAAAACGTGCTGCACGGCGGAGAACCATCCAAAATGTCTAAAGAAAAAAGTTCTTCAGGAAGCTCCTTCAGTTTATTGAAATCGCGCAGGTCCATACAGTAATTAAACTTTGGTTGGTGATTTTTCACATACATTGCATTTATTTTAGGATCAATCTCAACATTTCCAATGACATCAAAACCAGCTCTTTTATATCCCATAGTAGAACCGCCACCGCAGGAAAAACAGCTAAAAACTTTGATATGTTTTTTATCCTGGACTATGTTTGCCAGATCCCATTTATAAGAAAACTCTGCCATGATCAAAATTTAAACCCGCACCTGGGGCAAGTATGTTCAAATTTCTCATCATCAAATTTACCAATGTCGATTTCCTGCGTATTATTTTGCTGTACTGCCCGTTCGACACGACCCATAATTTTATCAATGTCATCCTGCGCCATGCCGAAAAGTTCTTCGTCAAAATCATCCAAGTCCTGAAGCATATCCGATAAAACACTGTTATCGAATTCCGCAAACTCGGCCACTTTATTATCAGCAACCATATCAGCCCATTCCTTGGCTTCGCTTTCATAGTCCTGGTAATCTACCGGCACAGTTTCCATTTCCAAATATTTCGCTGCCAGCAGCCGACCATGGCCGACTGTAACGAATCCCGATCTATTGCTGACCACAATCGGCCGTCTGAATCCTTGTGATTTTATCAACTTGGCCAATATCTCAATTTGTTTCTCTGGATGCCGATTCGGATTCTTGGGATTTTCAATAAGTTCATACGGATCCACGAGCTTGCCATAAGAACACATAATTTTTATGTCCGACATTTTTATCACCTCAAAACCATAGTAATAAAAAAACAGGCTATTAAATCAATCAAGATTTAATAACCTGTTAATTAAACAATCATAAATCGGTACCCAGCTTATGCCCCAGCTCCAAACATATACAATTCAGCCGTCGGTAAAACTGAGAACGACTGAGTCCCATTTCTTTTGCAATCTGGTTATCAGTCATACGCGGCCGTGGTGCCCAAAACTTTAACTGCAGCAACTTCTCGTCCTCTTCCGAAATCTCTCTCCGAAGTGAATCAATTGCTCCGACAATTTCCTGCAGCATAGCAATCCTGGTTTCAATGTAAGCTGCTTTTTTACTACCGCAGTCAGCTCGATAAGCCGGATACTGCAGCATTTCCATTCTATTTTGGAGCCGCAGCAGCTCATTAACGGATTGCTGGTAGTCGCGCAGTTCCGCGCGTAAATATTTTCTTGTTTCTTTTCGCACGACTACCGTCCTCCGTTTATGCTTCCCGAAAATCAATGTCCGGAAATTTATATAGTAGCATCTTTTTCTTCAACAAATATACCTGCGTCCGCATCCCTTTCGTGTCGACGTAATAAACGTGACCGCCAGCTTCCGTCACCTTAAAATCAGCCCGATATATAATTGGCCTTATCTTTTTACCTTCGCGCTCATATCCAGGCTGTAAAACAAATTCTGGCTGTAGTTCGATACCAGTTACCGCCCCCGATCTCTTTAACCAAAGCAGATTGGTATAGTAGTCAGCTTCTTTTTGGCTGTCAAATAGTATGCCGTCCACTTCTGTTGTTTTGTTATTGTATTTGGATACGGGGGCAGTTTTTGGGACATCTAATTTCATTGCACTATCGGCGCGTACTCTCGACAACAGGTGTGCCGGCAGCTCATCCCACCGCATCTTCGTATTTACATAATATTTCTAGAATATTCCTATTGTTAAGAATGTCGATAGCTTCAGGAACTGTAACTCCAAATCGTTCAACCAATTCTCTGCCTTTGGCTTTAAAATCAGCTGCAATAACTGGTTGGTTTTTATCTACTATATATTTTTTTATAACATTTGCAGTAAGTTTTTCCACCATTATCTCTCCTCGGTCAAAATAAGCTTTCTTCCGGAACGTTTTTCTTTTTAGACTTCGCTACCGGTGATACTTTGCGAGCTCTGTTTGCTCCGTTACAGGTACTCCAATGCGGAACATAGCCAAGTCCTGATTCAGGATTATCTGTAATTGTAACCGCAAGGATCTCACCATTAGGCGTTACTATACGTTCTTTTCCACCAAGAGTGTATCCGACCTGATTTTTATTCACCGGCATTTTTGCACCGCTTTGAGTACGAATAAAGGAAATCTGTTCACCGCACTCCCGACAGACGATCATTCTAAAATTAGTCATCATTTTTCTTTACCGCCTACCGGTGCAAAAAGTTCATGCGTACCATTTTTTAGCGCCAATTCTTCTTCGGATATTTCGTACCCCAATTTTTCTAAAAACTCATATATCAAATCAAGTTGTTTATTACAACGATACCGTTCATTCCAGTCGTAATAGTTTTCGTATTCGCTGTCCAACATAAGCCATGTAACATTCAGTAAACTTTTTTCTGGTTCTGCAGCAATCTTATTTTTTATAAAAGCGGCCATTATGTCCTCTTCCTTTGCCGCATCTTTGATGATGGGATTCTCACCAATAAAATCAGTATAGTCTTCGATGTCAGGTGAACAGGAATGGAACGACCAGATCATAGGAGCCATATTATACTCAATGATGGTGGTTAGTTTCTTTTTAGCAACCGCATTGGAAATTTCTTTTACAAAATTACCCCTAAGTTGATACGCCCGTTTTGTTATGGCTTTTAGTGCCTTGTTGCGTCTAGCTCTTTCAGCTCTTTCAGTATTTAATCCTTCATCATTTTGAGAAACATCATTTTGCTTTGTATATAACACAACATCGCCATTTGCAACTTTATAAAAATACTCTACAGATTCGGCATCATCTCGCTTTTCTACAGTAAAATTTTTCTGCCTAAGTTCATATTCATAATAACCACGAATATATTGCAAACCATCTGTATCATCAACTGGTTTTGCAAATTTTGCCAGTTCAGCAATTAGAACTTCTCTATTTTTATTTGCTTGCTCTTTATCAATGGCACTCTGCAATTTCCATTTGAAATTAGCTGTACCAATCGCTTCGAGCACACTGTTTTTCAGATCAACATCTTCTATTTTCTCCAACTCAATGTAATCGCTTAAGGTTGCCCCACGCTCAACTGATTGCCGAAACTTTTCTTTATCGAGATCCAAAAGTTTTACTCTACGCCGAACGGTAGTCGTTGAAAGCCCGGTCTTTTCTGAAATATCTCCTACACTCTCGCCAAGATCCAGCATCATCTGAAACCCTTCAGCCTGCTCATACAAAGTTAAATCATTACGCTGCATATTTTCCAGAAGCATTGTCGCAATTTGTTCGCTATAGCTCATATCCGATATAACGCACGGCACTTCTTTCAAACCAGCAAGTTTAGCAGCAGCAAGGCGCCGATGACCAATAACAGCAATATAACCCATTTCTTCTTGTTTGACCGGATCATCCGCTCCTGATTTGGTAATGTCGGAGAACCAGGGCACAACAGTTAAGTTCTGCAGTATCCCAGTTTTTCTTATACTTTCTGCGAGCTCGCTGAGGTCTCCAAGCTCTTTTCGAGGATTATTGTAATGCGGATGGATTTTTGAAACATCTATGTTTTTAATCACAATTCATTCTCCTTTCGCTATAACTATTTACTCATACATTGCCGCTCCTTAAGTGCGGCATTTTCTCGCTTTAATCGGGCCTTTTCACCACCGAGCTGGCTATTTTTCCGACGCAGCTGTTTGATTTCCGTCAAAGCCTGCAGAAGTACTGACTTTAATACCGGTATATATTGATCCTCCGGCTCATCTTTAATCATTGCCATCATGGCTTTTATATCCAAGGATTTCACATTTAACCACTCCAAACTTATATTAAAAGGCCGCCCCTGCGGGCTAATCACCTCCGCAGGGCATACTTCCCAAATGTGATACATTGCTTGTATATAGCACGCCGAGACAGTAGCGAGCGGCCTATTTAACTAAAAAATTAGGGTAACAAAAAATTACTGTGTCTGAACTTGTTCGTTCAATAACGACCTTATCCACTTTCTCCCATGCAAGTAAATTCAGTTCAGCGTAATCACCAGATATAAAAATTTCAGTATCATCAGGTAAAAATTTTATTGCCTTAACCAATTCAGCTTTAGTCATTTTATCCTTCCGCCTCTCTTTTGAGCTCGAACAATATCAACAAAATGTTCGTTAAGCTTCTTGTTATATTCGCGTCGTCCAGCATTCACCTTATCGGACTCCGCTTTGAAAACTTTAAATTTTTCACAGTTGTCCCAGCAGGCAGCGTGCCTGCTCGGGCATCCCTTGCACGGGCTTTTCTTCATCACAGTCACCGCCTTCTATGAGTTCTGCAGTATATATACGCTTCCCCAGAATTTGATTGTAAATAAAATTCACCTGGAAACTTAAGAACCAACCTTTGCCCAAAACTTTATGCCCTATGCCAAACTGGTACCAAATAACAGGCTGTTTTACCAATTCATCAAGACTGGTTATCAATCGCCCTTTTTTATATTTTGGTTTACTCATGCCTTCCACTCCTTGTATCTATCTACGCAGCAGCACTCCACCATGTTCCCGTCAGGCCCCTCAACAAAACCTTCTCCGTGACACGCAGGGCAATTCCGTCGGTACTTTGGCACAAAGGTTTTAAAATAGCCGCCAGCAAAAACATGTGGTGTTTTCATGAACTGCTCTTCAGTCTTGCTCTCGGCTACTATTCGTCCATACTTCACTGCCGCGGCAATCAAGTCAGCCTGATCGCCGCCATCCTCAAGAAACTTTCGCAGCGCATCCTTCGCCATAGGTACACTGATCCCGCGTTTTCGTGGATATACCGTTTTGAACACATCCCAAAAACAATCTACTTCTTCGGCTACTGGCATAACGCTAACCCCCGCTTCTTGTTTTGGGATTAAATTATTATCAAAATCCAATCCGTCAACCGATCCATCGTCAGAGTTATCCACAGGGGTAGTATCTACTTCTAACGTAGTATTTACTTTACTATTCTTTACTTTACTTTCCTTTACTTTACTTTGTCGCATTTCTGTTGCAGAAATAGGCATTTCTGGTGCGGAAATGTTTGTTTTCGTTGCAGAAACCATTTTTGAGATCGGTTTTTCAGGTTTCGGCACCCCTCTTTTTTTGAAAACGTCAGCAAGTCGATCTGTAAAATTCTGGCACCAGATAATTTTATCCACAGCCCAGAGGTCTTTATCAATAGCACCCAATCGCCCTAAGAAATTTAACATATCTGTCACCTTATCTTCGTCGATCATGACCTCTGTGCACAAATATATCCAGGTCGCTTCATCGCTGCAATCCATATACAAGCCATCTCGCTCGCCGAGCAATTCAAGCAAAATAAACCAAAAGGCATAGCCATCATTGCCGAAGCGTGAGCGTAATGCTTTTACAGTTTGCTTTTTTTGAGCGCCAACATCGTGGCTATAGTAATCGACGCCTATTTTTTTCGCCCGTGCCATGATGATCTATGCCTCCGTAATCAAAATTTTTTCGCTTCGATATTTTCGCCGCTGCGATCTTCTCCAAAAGGTAATGTTCCCTGCCGGTTCTTCATCGACAACCAGTCACCAGCTTCAATAAGGTTCGGCAATATCGATTCTGGCTTATCCCAACCATATTTAAGGTTACTAATAACCTCAGTAAAGCCTTGTACATCATAATTTCTTAAACTGCCATCAGGGCTGATTTTGCGCATTTCGTTATATAAATGCACTAAACAATGTTCGAAGCTCTGCTGGTATTTATCAATATTCCCCTCATAGATCCTGATGACATGAGTAAAATTACGCTTTGACATCTGGTTTATAATTTCTTGCCATTGCTGCGATAAAACTCCGATATCCATAAATACCGGTTTTTTGCACGATGTTTTTTTACCTTCTTCGATTTTCACAAACAAAATAGCTGAAGGATTACAGCCCTGCAATTCTTTGAATTTCTCCCATAATGCCTTAGCCAACGGGGTATAAATATTATTTACAATTTTGTGCTTCCCACCGAATTCAGGTAAAACAACTACATCTTCAGGATGCTGATCTGAAAATTCTTTTTTTACACTGGAAAAATCACCTTTCAGTGGTTCGTCCTCGCAGACTTCTTCACTGGACAAAAATTCTTCCTGCTCCTGACGAGCAGATTCACGATTCTTATTAAATTGCGCAATACTTTGTACAGTAGTCATTGTTCCCACTCCTTACGCTTCACAAATTTTTACTGGTTTTCCAGTTACAGACTGGATCTCTTTTTTAAACCGTTCCTGATCTCCGTTAACGCTTGATATATGCATTAGATAAATAACCTTGACTCGAGACAGGTCCTGATCCCTTAAATACGATTTCAAATTATGCAGGCTAAAATGGCTTGTTAATAACCGCTTGGCCTGCGATTGAGTAACCCTACCGCTCAAAAGATTTTTATCGAGAATATCGAGCGCATAATTGCACTCGACCATAATTTGAGTTAAATTTAAAAATTTATACGGCAAAAAGAAAGTGTCCGTCGCAAAAAGCAGCCTATCTTCGCCATCCTCAATAACAAATCCCAGCGGCTCCGCTGCATCATGTTGCGTCCTAAAAGGCTGAATTCGCCATTTGCCGATGTTTTTTATCTTATCAGGGCGAACTACCTCAGCATATTTTGCAGCATCGCCAAGGGCCGCTTTCGTCCCTTCCGACATATAAACCGCAACTCCGTTATCAATTATCTGCATAACACTTTTGGCGTGATCTCCATGTTCGTGAGAAACCAGCACACCATCCAATCGCCCCAACTGGTGTCCGGTTTTCTTTCTGATATCGCTAAGTTTTATCCCCGCTTCTATAAGCAGCTGACTGCTACCGCTAATTAAGCGGTAGCAGTTTCCATTTGAGCTGCTGTTGAAAACTTCTATTTCAATCATCAGAACGAAGGTTGCCTTTTCTGCGCTACTTTCGTTTCTGGGGCTACAGCTACAGATACTCTTTCAGACTCACTTTGTACTTTGATAGCCGGTGCCGGCATATCAACGGTAGTTACTGGAGTAGTGGCAATAAGTGCTTGTGCTTCCGTTACCTTTTGGTCCAACGTTCCATTTGCAGTCGCTGTTACATCGATAGTATCAATAACTTCTTCTGATGTTTGAAAGCCAAGTAATAATTCAGGCGCCGTTGTGCTAATCAGAAAGCTGGCCGCACGATATCGAAGCATAAGCTCTGGAAGAGTCTGCCACTTACTCCCCTTTTTCCCATACCAGCCTTCATCTTTTGCCATTTTTATTGTCACAGAAGGACCAACTATTTTATTCGCACTTCTTTTTTCAATACACCAAGCACGGCAGCCCCAACTATCAGTATTTACGGTACCAAAAAACTCATATTGTAAACTTTCATATTTGCCGCAACTATTAAATGCGCCAATCTTAAATTGAGTTGAGAAGGCAATTTTCCCATAGACAACATATGCGCTTTGCATTAGTCCAAACTCATCAATTCCTAACCGTTCTGCAGCGCAAAGCGCAGCAAAGATATCATCAGGTTTCCCCCTAAAAACTTCCGGAACGAATAACGAATTTGCATAACGTTCTGCCTTTCTTGCAAGTGCAGCTATCCCCTTAATAGTTTTTGATGTCACTTCATAATTTTCGACAGGAACAACATTTTGATCATTTTTTTCTTCAGTCATTTTCCATACCTTCTTTCTGTACTCGAATATTTTTATCTTCACCGCTTACGATTAGATTAATAACCTGCTCTGGACATTCCGGAAGCTGCACTACACTTTCGCGATTATCAACGAAAATCGGATTACTTACCTTCCTGGCTGAGCTGATCGTATTGATAACATCGATACCGGCAATAATTTTTTCCGCAGTTGACAAATTACGATACGGAACACCATTCATCATCAACTCACAGGTTTCCTTGATATCATCGGTCGATAAGGTTTTTGTGAAAAGCCTGAAGCTGACAAACTTAAACATTCCGTTTGTATGTGCAGTACCTAATTCCGCAGCAGTAGTGCTCCACAACTTAACCAACGATTTTTTACGCTGCAGATCATCGACAAGATGACGAGCTGTATCACGCTCTGCCGTCAATCTTGCAATCCGCTCACGAACTTCGGATTCGGTTTTGATCTTGGCCAAAGTTTCGTTTGCAGCAGACAATGCTTTCTGATAAGGCTCTAACTTGTCATCGATAATCCTAAGCTGTACCTTTACGTCAAGCTGGAGTTCTTCCAATTTTCGTTTATTCAAATCAACTCGATCACGAACATTCAAGAATCCTTCCATTGCTTCAAGCGGCCTGGCTTTGCTTACTGCAGCTGCCATTGCATCTAAAATTTCCCGTTTTAAAGCTGGAGCTTCAACCTCTAAGCCAGAATACTTATTGATTTCAATTAACAGCTTCCGGTTTTCTTCAACCAGTTTTCTTTTTTCCTCGCTCAGTTTCTGCCCTTCTGCATCAATATCACCTAAACTTTGACTTTTACGCATGTTGAACTCTTCCAGCATTTTACCTGTCATTCCAGCGTCATATGGACGATGGCAACACGGACATTCTGTCTCGTCAAAGATTTCTTCATCGATTTCAGCCCATTGCTTCCGCAACCCTTCAAGAGTTGTATCAATATTTTTAATACGATCTTCACTGATACGATACTGCTGCCGCAGAGGTCGTACACGTTCGGCCGCATTTATGACGTCACTTTCCAGAATGGCCATTTTTTCTAAATACGGCTTTTTGACCTCAGCAATCAATTCCCGATGTTTGGCTTTAATTTCTTCCATCTTTGCTTCAAGAGCTGAATTTTGATCGGTAATATTTTTTACTGCAGTACCACTGACAATAGCTGCACGTTCTTCTAATAGTTCGTCAACAGGCTTCTGTGCCAATAAAATACGTTCCCTGGCCTGTTCTTCCAAAACCTTAATATCATCAAGTCCGGTTAATGCTTTACTGGCTTCATCGATCCTAATCTTGGCTTCATTGATAGTTTTAATATGCATGTCCAGGTCTTTTTGGACGATGTTAGCAAAATCTGTAAGACCATGTTTCTCTACCGCCGTTCGGATCTCTTCAAGCTCCGGCTTTTCTGCAATAATATCGGCAGC
>OGPJ01000493.1_pt1 | contig 31606 bp, 27 predicted proteins | sample 1552831 | NCBI WGS metagenome assembly OGPJ01 (sample SAMEA2579914, study PRJEB22360) | human gut metagenome | biome: human gut; feature: human-associated habitat; material: faeces | place: Denmark | collected 2008/2010
GAAAGAGCCGGGCACGGCGCCGGGAGGCCGCCCATGGCCCCCGCCACAAACAATGCGGACGAAATGCTGCATACCCTGAACCTCCAATATAACCGTGCACGCCAAGATGCCATTACACAAGAAATCACCGAAATCATGGGCGGCATGGCAGCAGGAGGAGAATAACATGAATGAATTTGGTAAATTGGTATCTGTGGTAGGTCCCGTTGCGGACGTATGGTTTGAAACGCCGCCTCCGCAGCATCAATTGCTATATGCACTGTCTGATAAAAACAAACCCGTACCCCTTGAGGTTGTCTCCCATCAGGGGGATGGCAGGGTACGGTGTATCGCATTGGGGGCCACAGAAGGCATGTACGTTGGTCAGCCGGTAGAAGATACTGGCGGCCCCATCAGCGTTCCGGTCGGCGAAGCCGTGCTTGGGCGTACCGTAAATGCCTTGGGCGAACCCATTGACGGCAAAGGGCCCATCCAAGCGGAACGGCACAGCATCCATCAGGCCCCGCCACCGCTGGCAGACCAGACGCCGTCCACGCAAATGTTTGAAACTGGGATCAAGGTCATCGATTTGCTGGCCCCTTATGCCAGAGGCGGCAAAATCGGCCTGTTCGGCGGCGCCGGTGTTGGAAAGACCGTACTAATTATGGAACTGATCCATAATGTTGCTTCTTCGCATGGCGGTATGTCCATCTTTGCCGGCGTAGGGGAGCGCTCTCGCGAAGGCAACGACCTGATGCAGGAGATGGAGCGCACCGGTGTTTTGGAAAAAACTGCCCTAGCCTTTGGCCAGATGAATGAGCCGCCGGGGGCCCGTATGCGTGTAGCGTTGACTGGGCTTACCATGGCAGAATATTTCCGTGATGTGCAGCACCAAAATATGCTGTTGTTTATCGATAACATCTTCCGTTATGTGCAGGCCGGCTCTGAGGTTTCTGCGCTGTTGGGCCGCCTTCCCTCTGCGGTAGGCTATCAGCCCACCCTAGCTACCGAGCTTGGCGAATTGGAAGAGCGCATCACCTCTACCACCCAGGGCTCTATCACCTCGGTACAGGCAGTCTATGTGCCGGCAGACGACTTGACAGACCCGGCCCCCGCCACTACTTTTACCCATCTGGACGCTACGACCGTGCTTTCCCGTCGCATCGTAGAAATGGGCATTTATCCTTCCGTGGATCCCTTGGAATCCAGCTCACGCATCTTGGATCCTCATATTGTCGGCCAGGAGCACTATCGCGTGGCCCGGGAAGTGCAAAGGCTATTGCAGCGGTATCGTGAATTGCAGGATATTTTGGCCATTCTCGGTATGGATGAGCTCGCTGAAGAGGATCGTATCGCCATTCATCGTGCACGTCGTATCCAACGTTTTTTATCTCAACCGATGTTTATGGCAGAGGTGTTCACCGGCGTGCCCGGTCAATATGTGCCAATCGGCGATACCATTGAGTCCTTTGCTCAGATCGTGGACGGCAAGTGTGATGATCTGCCCGAGCAAGCCTTCTATCAAGCCGGTAATATTGATGACGTACGCAAAAAAGCACGCGATGAGGAGATGGCGTAAATGGCCGATACCTTTTTGTTGGAGATCGTAACGCCGGAACGCGTTTTTATGCAGGATCAGGTGGAGATGATCATTTTCAATACCAGCGACGGCGAAATGGGTGTCATGCCGCACCATGCGGATTTGGCTGCTGCCATCGTAGCAGGTCCTCTTCGAATACGTCGTCATGGAGAATGGAGCGAAGTGTTTATCTCCAATGGGTTTATTGAAATCTTTCTAGGCGCCGCACATATGCTGGTGCAGACGGCAGAATGGCCGGATGAAATAGATCGAAGGCGTGCTGAAGACGCTCTAGAGCGTGCCAAACGCAGGATGCAGCATCAAAAGAGTCATCGGGATTTTGTTCGTGCCAAAGCCTCTATTGCCCGCGCTCTGGCCCGTATGCGTGTATTTGACGATACGCATAAATCCTAAAAAATTAAGAGCAAGCAGAGCTTGCTCTTTTTTTGTTTTATGCACTAGACAACTTGATTTTATATTGTTCACGGCAATGTATCCAATGTACAGACCCAATAAGGCGCATCAAAAAAGGGCCCTGCAACGCTGCAGGGCCCTTTGCCGTCCTTACACTTCTTCTCCGATATGCTCAATGATCTTCATCGGCACCTTGCTGAACAGCGGGCTTACGCTCTCCCTATTGTTGATGCGCAACACCGTCTCTGCAAACAGCGGCGCTACGGAAATCAGATGAATCTTTTTGCATTTCCGAATAAACGGATTCTCTACGCTATCCGTAGAAATCAGCATTTCAATGGGGCTGTTTTCAATGGCCTGTACCCCTTTTTCGCGAATCAAAACATGCGATAGGCAGGCATAAATATGATTTGCGCCCTTGCTCTTGAGTGCTTCTGCTATCTCTACCAGCGTTCCGCCGGAGATGGTAAAGTCGTCTACAATCAGGCAATCCTTACCCTCTACATGGCCAATGACATCCAATACCTTGGCCTTCTCATCATGTGCATAGCGCGTTTTATCCCCAATGGCCACCGGCAGCCCTAAATAGTCGGCATAGCCTCTGGCATCCTTGGCAAAGCCCGCATCCGGAGAAACCACCACCAAATTGTCTGTGATGCCCAGCGACTTTACATATTCACACAACATGGGTTTGGAATACAGATGATCGCTCGGCTTTTTGAAAAAGCCCTGCACCTGCGGCGCATGAAGATCCATCGTTACCACACGATCCGCCCCTGCCTGCTCAATGGCATCTGCGCAGACCCTGGCACGAATGGAGACACGGGGCTCGTCCTTTTTATCCCCCTTTGCATACCCAAAATAGGGAATAACTGCCGTGACCGAATTTGCGCTCGCACGCTTCATCGCATCCATCCAAAATAAAATCTCTACAAACTCGTTGTTTGGGTTCAAGCCGATCGGTTGTACAATGTATACGTCCTTGTCGCGTACCGTTTCCTTGATCCGAACAAAAATATTACCGTCTGAAAACGTAATGACCTCGCTATCGCCTAACTCACATCCAATGTATTCGCACATCCGGCGTGCAAAAGGTCTTCCTGTCGAGCCAGCAAAAATCTTAACGTCTCCGTTTGCGTGCATTCTCATCAGCGCCCTTCTCTAGCATTATAAACATTGTAACATCTAAACGGTTTTCATTCAACCAAACATACACGCATTTCTGCGTTTTTTCGCGCCATTCAAAAAGGCAGCCATTCTAAAATGGCTGCCTTTCTTTAAGCTTCAGGCGTCTGGTCCTGTTTCTCTTCCTCCTGCGCCGTCCCTTCCGTAAGCGCAGCTTTATGGTTTTGTTCATCAGCGCCCGCTGCTTCGGGCAGTTTTCCTTCCATAATCTGCTCAAATTCCTCGGCAGTCAGCTTTTCTTTCACGATAAGCTGTTCTGCCAATTCCTCCATCTTGTCCTTATGGGTGCGGATCAGGCTCAATGCCGTTTCCATAGCATTGTCCAAGATGCTGCGCACTTCCTCATCAATGTCCGCCGCAACCTTTTCGGAGTAAGATTTTTGATGTCCAAAATCACGGCCCAAGAATACTTCCTGGTCGCTGTCTCCGTAAAATACCGAGCCGATCTTTTCGCTCATGCCATATTCGCGCACCATTCTGCGCGCATTGCTGGTCGCATGCTTTAGATCGGAATAGGCGCCCGTCGAAATTTCGCCCAGCATAATTTCCTCAGCTGCCCGGCCGCCCAGCGCCATGGCGATATCATCCAGCAAATAGCTTTTGGTCACGTATTTTGTTTCCTCGGTGGGCAGCGTCATGGTATAGCCCCCCGCCTGCCCGCGCGGGATGATGGAAACCTCATGCACCGGGTTACAGTTTGGCAGCAAATGCGCCACCAACGCATGGCCGGATTCATGATATGCCACCAGCTTTTTGTCCTTTTCGGTCACCACGCTGGATTTTTTCTCCGGGCCCACCGTAACGCGGTTAATCGCTTCTAGGATCTCCTGCATATGGATCTCAGTTTTTCCTTTGCGCGCTGTTAAAATGGCAGCTTCGTTCATCACGTTTTCCAAGTCCGCCCCTGTAAAGTACGGAGTACGCTTGGCTACAGTATGCAAGTCCACATCCTCTGCTATGGGTTTCCCCTTGCTGTGTACCGCCAAAATCTCTTCACGGCCCTTGATGTCCGGATAATTCACCGTGATCTGCCTATCAAACCGACCAGGCCGCAGCAGCGCTGGATCCAAAATATCCGGCCGATTGGTCGCCGCAATGATGATAATGCCTTCGTTGGGCGCAAAGCCGTCCATCTCCACCAACAGTTGGTTTAAGGTTTGTTCCCTTTCATCGTGGCCGCCGCCCATGCCAGCGCCGCGATGGCGGCCCACTGCATCGATTTCATCAATGAAGATCATACACGGGCTGTTCTTTTTCGCTGTTTCAAACAAATCACGGACACGGCTAGCCCCTACGCCGACAAACATTTCTACAAAGTCAGACCCGCTGATGGAGTAAAATGGAACACCCGCTTCCCCTGCTACTGCCTTGGCCAGCAGCGTTTTCCCCGTACCAGGAGGGCCTACCAGCAATACACCTTTGGGAATCCGCGCCCCCAAATCGGCAAACTTTTTAGGGTTCTTCAGGAAGTCGACAACTTCTTGCAACTCTTCCTTTTCCTCTTCCGCGCCTGCCACATCTTCAAAGGTTTTCTTATTCTTTTCATCCAGGTTTACCTTGGCACGCGAACGTCCAAAGTTCATCACCTTGTTGCCGCCCTGGCCCTGCTGGTTCATCATATACCAGAGGAAGCCGATCATCAAAATAGAGGTCAGCAGGTACGGCAGAATGGAAACCAGCCAGCTCTGCTCCGGTTTTGGCACAAAATCCAGCGTAATGCCGGCATCCTGCGGGTTTGTAATGTCCGGATGGTTTACCGAAAGCGCTTTTTCCAGATCTTCCATGAACACCGGGATACTGGGTAAATATGTTTCAAAATCCCAATATTGGTCTGGGAAACGTTCGATCTGCTCCTGTGTGGCATCCTGCTTTAGCGCCTTTACCTCGTTTTGCATGATCTGTATGCGCCCAATTTGCCCCTGTTCTATTTTTTTAATAAATACAGTGTATTCGATCTCCTGGCCTATTGTGCCCGTCGGGGAAAACAGCATCGTTAGCGCCAGGATACATGCTAGCACCAGGATAAATGCTCCCGGTCCACGCATCATTTTTTTCAATGGAATAATCCTCCTATATTCTTACAAATAGTACTACTTAGAATACCATAATTTGGCGTAAACCTCAATGTTGCAATCGCTATTTATACAATTCTTCCTTCAATATGCAAACCTCCGGCAAATTACGGTAGAGGTTATTATAATCCAGCCCATAGCCGACGACAAATTTATCCGGAATGGTAAAGCCGCAATAGTCTGGCGTGATGTCTACGCGACGCCGTTCGGGCTTATCCAGCAGCGTAACAATTTTCAGCGAGGCCGGGTTTCTGACGCCCAGCATCTGCCGCAATCGGGACAGCGTAAGCCCGGTATCGATGATATCCTCTACCAACAGCACATGCTTGCCTGAAATATCCACTTCAAAGTCCTGTCGGATCTGCACATTACCAGTGGTTTCCGTGCCCTTTGCATAGCTGGAGGCAGATAAAAACTCGATCGTCATCGGCACATCGATATGCCTTGCCAGGTCTGCTGCGAAAATAAACGAACCGCGCAGAATACAGGCTAAGATAATTTCCTTCCCATGATAATCGCTGGTGATCTGCCTCCCCAGCTGTGTTATCTTTTGTTCAATCTGCTCTTTGGATACCAATACGGATTCTATGTCCGCCCTCAACATGGCCGTTCCTCCTCTAAAGTATAGGTGAATCGCATAGCAATCATGCGTTTGGTCTGGTTTGTAATCTTTGCCAATCGGCTGCGTGCAACGCCAACGGCCCACAAAATCTGCCCATCGCATTCAATGATGGGAAAATGGTCGCGCAAAGCCATCGGCGTTTTTTCATCTGTGAATAAATCCGAAATGCTTTTTTGTCCGTACGGCATAGCGATTTTATCGCCCGGCTTCCTCATGCGCGCAGTGCAGGGCCAGCGAATTTCATCCTCATCGAAATACTGTATCCGTGCCTGCTTCGACGGATATTGCTCTGGCCGCTCCGCAGGTATGACTTCAATACGCCATGGCCCGATTTTTGTACAGCCCTGCGCAAACTGGCCGGCCATCCGGCAGACGTTGCTGCGAAAGATCTCTAAAAACCGCCCGCTTTTTACGCGCCATCCTTGCGCCAGCTCGCAAACGCCGCGCTCCCTTGTCAGCCTCATAAGCGTACGCACCATGCGTTCCTCTGTACGGATGCCCAGCTTTACCAGCGTTAGCCCCGCCCAACGGCTTAGCACCGGCGGCGGCGCCGCGCACAAAACGTCTTTATCATACCACGCGCCCAACTCTTTTTCTTCTCCGATTTTTGCCTTTTTCTCTAAATTCTCCACTATGGGTGCAAAATACGCTTCCTCTTCGGCCGCATACTCTGCCAGCCGTGCCAATGCACGTACTACTTGCGGATTGTATGCACGGCACAAAAGCGGAAGCAGCGTATTCCGAATACGGTTTCGCAAATAGGCAGGATCCGCATTGCTCTGGTCTTCACAATGTGCAATTTTGCATGCGTCAATATAGCATCGGATCTCCTCATGGCTAACCGCCAGCATCGGGCGAACAATACGCCCATTTTTTGCTGGGATGCCCTGCAGCCCACGCAGGCCTGTCCCCTGTATTGCGTGCATCAGCACTGTCTCTGCTACATCGTTCTGGTGATGGGCGGTTACAATCCATTCCTCCGGCTCTCTCTGCCACTCCAGCGCCTGGTAGCGTAGCCGCCTGGCCGCCATTTCAATGCTCTCCCCCTTCATCCTGTTTGCATTTACCTGCAAATGCTCCACAATCAAGGGAATTTTCCAGGCCCTGCAGGCCTTTTCTACCAACATCGCCTCGTACCGGCTCTGTTTTCGAAGCCCATGGTCGATGTGAATAGCACGCAGTGTACATCCTTTTTGCCTAGCTTCCTCAGATAGCGCATACAACAGCGCCATGGAATCCTTTCCTCCCGAAACAGCCACCACCAAATGCGGCGCAGTCTCGCCTGTCAGCCGGCATAGTGTTTGATACAATCGTTGCGGAAGTCCGATTTTTTCATAGTGTTTTGGCATAACGCATCTCCCAGAGCTTGGTCCCAATCTCAATCTGCTGATATACGCCCTCGGAAGAAAATCCGTATTTCTCATAAAATCTTCTGGCTCTTCTGTTTTCTTCCAACACCCAAACGACAGCAGATCGATATCCCATATTCTTTAATCTCTGCAAACAAAATAAAAAGGCCCAGTTTGTAGCAGGCGTACCCCATACACTGGGATGCATATAAAAAGCGTAGACCTCTCCTTCGTCCTGTGGCGCCCCCTCTTCATGGCTATGCGCCAGCATGGCAAGGCCGTAAGGCTGTCCATCGCAAAAAAACAAATAGCATTCCTGTGTGCAGCCCGGCAAAAAATCCGACCATATTTTAGCGCGCTGCTCCGGCGTGAACCGCTGCCTTTCCGCTTCCGGCACAATCCCCTCATAGGCTGCTTGCCAGGACGCTGCATGTATCCTCCCCAGAATATCTGCCTGCGCGGCCGTAGCTTGTCTTGCTTGAAATTCCATGCCCATATTGTACCTTTCTCTTCGACCTTTACGCAACCTTTGCATCAAAAAAAGGGCCCGAGGGCCCTTTTATCGCTATCTTCCCTGCATGCGAAGCACTACGGCGGTCATATCGTCTCTTCCTTCCGCCCGCTCCCGTGCCATGGCCAGCAGCTTTTCCGCCGCAACAGCCGCACTGGGCGCTCTTTCCACCTGTCCCAGCCACTGCGGTAATTCCTCTGGCGTCATCAAATCGGCGATGCCGTCGCTCAATAATACAATGGTGTCGCCCGGTTCTATGCTGCGTTCGATGATCCCCGGCCGCACATTGTCAACTATGCCGATGGGCAAGGCAGGCGCCGTAATGGATTCCGCAATTCCGTTGCGTATGATCCACGAGGGGGCGGCGCCTGTCTTGATCATCTGGCAATGTCCCTGCACCAGATCCACCAAGCACAGGTCTACCGCTGCAAACACCTCCTTTGCTCTGAAAGATAAGATCCGATTTACCATCGGGATAACCTGATTGGGATCAAATCCCGCCTCAAAAAACAATTCAATCAGCCGGGAAGCAAGCACAGCTGTCTCTGCCGCTGCCGTGCCGCTCCCCATGCCATCGCATAAGCAAATCAGTTCCTGCCCTTTGCCAAGGTGGACAGTAGAGAATACATCGCCGTTTACCTGTTGCCCTTTCTTTTTGGCCGTGGCTACGCCGCCCTCTACATTCATCTCATTTTTCCTGGCAAACTGCAGGCAGCAGCGTCCCCGTCCCTGCCCTGCGCACACCTGGCTTTCCAATTCCATTGGTTCTTGACAGATGGAGGATACCAACCTTTCCAGCGACGAGCGGCAGTTCTTGATGCCCTGGCAGCGAACCGCTTCGATACGCACGCTTTTTCCTTTCCCATGCTGCACAGCTACGCCTGCAATCTCCATGCCGCGCTGCGTCAGTCTCTGGCGAATCATACGCTCTGCGGTTGAGTCAAACCATCCGCGCCGCGCTTGCTTGGCGCTGTCCCGCAGCGCCTTGGCCGCAAGTCTTAATTCCAAGCTGCCCATCCCTTGCGGGTCGGTCTCCTTGATCATCTGCGCTGTCATAGACAATGCCTCCGATAGGCACACCAGCTGTTTTGTCAGATCCTGTTGCACCAGTTCCAGCCTGGGCTTTTCCTCTCTACTCTTTTTTTGTCTGTGGCGTACCGCCAGCTTTTCCCCGAGCTCCTTGGGAATGCTCCAGGCCAATACAGTGCCTGCTAAAAGCTCTAAGCAAACGATGCCAAGCTGAGGCCTGTGCGTTAAAAAAATAAATGTGCCAAAGCATAATAGGTAACAAGCCGTTCCCAATGGGCGGTTTACCCGGCTGCCAAATGCCCCGGCCAGCGCACCCAGACCCAGACTGCCCAGCATCAGCGGATCAACAGCGCCGCAAAGCATACCGCAAAACCCTGTCCAAAGCCCTAGGCTGGCCGCATTGCTGGGCAGCATATACAGCGCAGTATACAGCGATACTGCACACGCAATCACCATGAAAAGTGAAAGGCCGCAAAATGTCCAGGCGCCAAATCCCATTAGCACGCCGCTGGCAAATACAACCAAAGCCAGCTTTTGCGCCTCGTCCAATGTGCCCTTTCTTTGATAATCATTTTGAATTTCACAAAACCATTCAAACACGATGGCAAATAAAAAGATCAGCGCCAGGTTGATCGTGCCGGAAATAAGCGCAAACATCGTATCCCGCTGGAAAAACCATAGGCATGCCATGCCTGCAATGGCCATCGTCCAAAAAATCATCGATCTACTTGTCTTTTGCTGATAAATATCCCCCAGCCCCACCAGTACACACAGCGCCGCCGGTATCAAGACCGCCGGCATCGGTACAGTGGGATATTGCATCAATGCGCCCAATATGCTTCCGATGCTTGCAATGTACCCATTTTTTCTCTGTAAAAACAGCGCCGCGCAATACGCTGCCGCAAATGGAGCCACGGCGCCCACAATCTCTGCCTGCGCCAATAGGATGCACAATAGGCCGGGCAGCCCGTTTCCAAGCCCCTGTATTTGGAATTTTGCTCTCGTTTGGCTGATCTGCATATAGAATCTCCTTTAAGCATACAATACAGTTTCACTGATTGCATCGTAGCACCCTCTCACTGCGGATTTCGTCGCCTCCCCTTGCCGTATGTTTTTTATGCTGTGTTTTTTTCAGAGATGTTCTCCGATTTTGTCAGATAGTGTCCTTCGGTCCTGTATGCCGCGTTTACCATAGCAAAAAACCGCCGAGAGTTTTCGGCGGTTTTTTCGCAACATCTTATCTTCGTTTCTCTTAATTCACTGTCCCACAGCGTGTTGGCTTTGCTGTGTATTCTTTTCAAATTGCTGCATACATTGACATAATTCTTGGATGGATTCGCTCTGGCTCCCCAACAAAACCGCCGCGCTTTCCTCTGCCACACTGTTTTTCATCTGCATGATCCCGGTGAAAAAATCCAGCATGGTACGGTACTGTTTGGCATAGCGTTGGGCCATCTCTGCACCGATTTCCGTCATCCGGGGCAATCCCTTTTCATCCAGTTCAATCAATTGTCTGTTTTTCAGCCGTCCCAGCATCCTATGCACGCTAGGCTTGCTAACCTGCAAACGCCTGGCGATTTGCCCTAACCGCACGATTGGCTGCAATTCGTGAATTACCAAAATATATTTGATTTGTGCCGTTGTCAATTGCATCTTGCCCTCGTTTCCATACAAAAGCGGAGTGCGGATCCATGCTCCACACTCCGCTGATTTACATTCTATCCATCTCATCCATCTTTCGCTATGGATTCAATGCTTGTGGCATATTCCAGAAGAGGCACAATGATCACAGCCACAGCCGCAAGAACTTTGCCCCTTTCTTCTATCCCTGTACAGCTTTACCACTGCCGCTGCCACAATTGCTAAGACCGCCAATCCTACTAGGATCGTGCCTCCATAAGCTTGCAAAAAGCTTCCCATCATTGCTCCCTCCTTTTGTCAATGTTAAGCGTTTGCCTTATTGGCCTTTATAGAAACCTTTAATGTGTCGCTTTCTTTATACGGACGGAACAGCATATACAGGATAAACGCTACGATTGCAATCGCTACGATAGAGCCCAGAACATTGCCCTGTCCGGAGAAGAGCATGCCCAGCTGGTATACCACCAAGGCCATCGCATAAGCAAACCCACACTGATAACCGATGGCAAACCAGGTCCACTTTGCGCTGTTCATCTCACGCTTGATTGCACCGATGGCCGCAAAGCAGGGGGCGCACAACAAATTGAATACCAGGAATGAATATGCGGACAACGGTGTGAAGGCTGCCTGCATGTTGGTCCAAACCTGCCAGCCATTTTCAGCTACTTCGCCTGCGCCAAACAGTACGCCGAAGGTACCTACAACGTTTTCCTTGGCAATCAAACCAGTCACGGACGCCACCGCGCTCTGCCAGTTGCCCCAACCCAGGGGGTTAAAGATCCAGGCAATGCCATTGCCGATGGCCGCCAAGATGCTGTCGTTCATATCGACCATGCCAAATCCTTCTGCTCCCCAACCGAAGTTAGAGGTGAACCAAACAAGAATGGTGGCCAGCAGGATGATGGTACCGGCCTTTTTGATAAAGGACCAGCCGCGTTCCCACATCGAACGGAGCACGTTGCCCACCGTCGGCCAATGGTAAGCCGGCAACTCCATAACAAACGGAGCCGGATCACCCGCAAACATCTTTGTCTTTTTCAGCATAATACCAGAGATGATGATGGCCGCAATGCCTACAAAGTATGCGCTGGGCGCTACCCACCATGCCCCTCCAAACAAAGCGCCTGCAATCAAAGCGATGATCGGCAGTTTCGCCCCACAGGGGATAAAGGTAGTCGTCATAATCGTCATCTTACGGTCACGGTCGTTTTCAATTGTACGGGAGGCCATAACGCCCGGAACGCCGCAGCCCGTGCCAATGAGCATCGGGATAAAGGATTTTCCGGACAGCCCGAATTTGCGGAAAATACGGTCCATCACAAACGCGATACGCGCCATATATCCACAGGATTCCAAAAATGCCAACAGCAAAAACAATACCAGCATCTGCGGCACAAAGCCAAGCACCGCGCCTACACCGGCCACGATACCGTCCAAGATCAGACCTTGCAGCCATGGCGCACAATGAATCGCTTCCAGCCCGTTTTCAATCAGTACCGGAATGCCTGGCACCCAGGTTCCGTATGCCGCCGGGTCCGGTTCCTCCAGAGATGCCGCTTCTTGATAAGAGGCATAGGTAACCGGGATGGATTCCTCTAGGTTGCCCTCATCATCATACATCTCTGCCGTTGCTGTCAACGTCGTTGCTTCTGCAGGATCTACGCCTGCTTCTTCAGCGGCGCTTTCAAAGGCTTCTATCATCGCTGCTGGTACGGCATATTCTTCGGCGGCCTCTTCATACGCGGCACGCCCATTTCCAAAGAGAAACCATCCCTCTCCAAACAGGCCGTCATTGGCCCAGTCCGTAGCCCAAGTACCCACCGTCGAAACAGACAGGAAGTACACGACAAACATGACCACAGCAAAGATCGGCAAGGCCAAAAAACGGTTGGTTACGATTTTATCAATCTTATCGGAAGTAGACAGCTTGCCCGCATTCTTTTTCTTATAGCAGCCTTTTATAATAGAGGAAATATAAACATACCGTTCGTTGGTAACGATGCTCTCCGCATCATCATCCAGTTCTTTTTCGGCCGCTGCAATATCCTGTTCGATATGGGACAATACCGAAGGATCCAGCTTTAGCTGCTCCAATACCTTTTCATCCCGTTCAAAGATTTTGATCGCATACCAGCGTTGCTGCTCTGCCGGCATGGTATGTACAGCCGCTTCTTCGATGTGGGCAATCGCATGCTCTACCACGCCGCTAAAGCTGTGTTGCGGCACCGTGGTTTCGCCCTGCGCTGCCCTGACGGCTTCTTCCGCCGCCTGCATGGTGCCATGTCCTTTCAAAGCAGAAATCTCAACAACCTTGCAGCCCAGCTGGCGGGACAATTCTTCAATGTTGATCTTATCTCCGTTTTTCTTTACGATGTCCATCATGTTGACCGCAACGACCACCGGGATTCCTAGCTCTGTCAGCTGCGTGGTCAGGTACAGATTACGCTCCAGGTTTGTGCCGTCGATGATGTTCAAAATAGCGTCGGGCCGCTCATTGATCAAATAGTTTCTCGCTATAACCTCTTCCAGCGTATAAGGAGACAGGGAATAAATACCCGGAAGATCCGTGATGGTTACATCATGATGCTTTTTTAGCTTGCCTTCCTTTTTCTCCACCGTAACGCCGGGCCAGTTCCCTACAAATTGGTTCGCGCCCGTCAACGCGTTGAACAGCGTCGTTTTACCGCTGTTCGGATTGCCTGCAAGCGCAATTCTTACGTTTGGCATTTTCCATTCTTCCTTTCACATTTGATTAGTTGGAACTAACAGTGGGGTAAAAAACAGGGGATTAACCCCTTATTCTCATTCCACCTCAATCATATCGGCGTCGGCTTTGCGGATAGAAAGCTCATACCCCCTCACCGTAACCTCGATCGGGTCGCCCAACGGCGCCACCTTGCGCACATGCACCTGAACACCCTTTGTGATGCCCATGTCCATGATTCTTCGCTTTACAGCGCCTTCCCCATGCAGCTTGACCACAGACACAGTGCCTCCGACCTTTACTTGCCGCAACGTATTCATTGCATCTCCTCCTTAAAATATATCAATGGATGTTACACCATGATTTTACTAGCCATTTCCTTGCTGATTGCCACTCTGGATTCCTTTACATTTACAATCAAATTGCCACCCATCGCCGCAATCACTGTAACAAAGCCGCCGGGCACAAATCCTAGGTTTTCCAGATGGGCCCGTACCTCCGCCTTTCCGCCGACTCGGCGAATCATGCTTTCCTCGCCCACGGGCGCCAATGTCAACGGCATCATCGGTTCCTCCTTATCCGTCTAAAAAGCATTGCAATATCGCATCCCTCATTGTTAGTCTTATCTAACCTTCTATATGTTAGCATCCACTAACTTATTTGTCAACTTTTTTTCCATTTCTTTCCCTGCACTTTGATTCCTTTGTTTTTCGTCCTTTTACCATCATCTTTGTCTGCCAAACAAAAGCATTCCATAGAAAAAAGCATCCGAATCGGATGCTTTTTTCTATGCGCTTTGTATCACGTTTTTGATTACATCGATCACCGTATCTATATCCTCTTTGGATACATCATGATTGGTGACAAATCTGGAGGCTACGCCTTTTTTTATCTTGGCATTGATGTTATTTTCTGCAAACGCCTTAGGGAATCGATCCAAAACCGTCTCCGGCAATGTCGTTGTAAAGAACACCATATCGATGTCCACATGATTCATCTCCACCTCAAAGCCTTCGATCTGGTTCAACTGCCCGGCAAGATACTTGGCGTTGGCATGATCCGTAGCCAGATGTTTCGGCATTTCATGCAGCGCAATCAGCCCGGCCGCCGCCAAAAAACCAGCCTGTCTCATGCCGCCACCCAACATTTTGCGGTGCCTGCGCGCCCTATGGATAAACTGCTTACTTCCCGCAACCATACTTCCTACCGGCGCGCAAAGCCCTTTGGAAAGGCAGCACATCACGCTATCGCAATATTGTGTAATCTCTTTAACATCTACCCCCAGCGCCGTGGCCGCGTTGAACAAACGCGCACCATCCAGGTGTACCGGTATACCCGCGCGCTGGCCGATGCGATAGATTTCCTCCATTTCTGAAAGCGGCACCACCGTGCCCATCGAGGTTGCATTTTCCAGGCTGATCAGGCCAGTCTGTGGAATATGCACATTGCTGTCATCCGTCAAAGCCGCCTGTATATCTTCTGGGGCCATCCGGCCGTCTATCGTCGGCAGGATATTCGCGCATACCGCACTCATCACCGCATGCCCGCCTGCCTCGTTTGAAACAATATGGTATCCTTCTCCGCTGATCACAGCATCGCCGCGCTGCGTATGTGCCATCAAGCTAACTTGGTTTCCCATCGTTCCGCTGGGCACAAACATCGCGGCTTCTTTTCCCAGCACCTCGGCGGCCTCTTTTTCCAACCGGTTGATGGTAGGGTCATCCCCCATTACATCGTCCCCTACCTCGGCGCGGTACATCGCTTCCCGCATCGCCTGGGTAGGCTGCGTTACGGTGTCGCTGCGTAAATTGATTATATGCATCGTATCCGCTCCCCCTTATTAGGTTCCTTTTGTATGGATTATAACATAAAGTATATCTTTGCCGATGAAAAATTTCCGAGCCTTATGTCGTGTGCTCTCCTAGATCGCCTTCCCAGCCCATTATGCTATAAAAGGCAGACTGAATTCAGTCTGCCTTTTGACATGACGCCCGCTCTACCAGTATGCAGGGCAATATGGCCTTGATAGGCTGAGGATCCTCATGCCGGCTGAGCACATGATACAGCAGCGACGCGCCATATAGCCCCATCCAGTGGGCTGGCGCGTGTATGGTTGTCAGTGGTGGATTGGTAAACCGCGCGGCATTGATGTCGTCAAATCCTACCAGGGAAATCTCTTCCGGCACGCGAATGCCCGCTTCCTGCAAAGCACGCAACGCGCCGATGGCAATGGGGTCGCTGGCGCAAAACACAGCAGACGGGCGATCTTCATTTCCCAGTATTGTTTTCATCATCCGATACCCCGCTTCTGAAGTAAAGGCATCCTCTTGAATGTATGGCAACGCTTCTATCCCATTTTTTTTGCAAAAATCCAAAAACCACCTTTTCCTTGCATCGGGATACATCGTACCATCCGCTAAAAATTCCTGTCCGCCCAGATACCCAATCCGTGTATGCCCCAACCCTTGTAGGTAACATAAGGCCGCCCCAACCGCTTGTTCAAAATCCAAGGTAATGCTGCTATCCCCCGGCTGCGGCGCCTCCATATCCAAAAACACCAGCTTAGAGGTATGCTGCTTGAACCACGCTGCCTCCTGCCGGGTAAATTTCCCTACGCACAAAAGCCCATCCACGGCAGGCAAGGCATCGGTATTCTGCCAGTCCGCCTTGAAAATACGCTGGATACGAACCCCATTTTGCTCACAAAACGTTTCTATGCCCTGTCTGATCTGAAGATAATAAGGATCCTCCATTTCCTGTGCCAAAGTATACCATTGTACGATCCCCATCGTATAAATATGCTTCGGCGCTCTTCTCTTTTTGATATAATGCAGCGTCTCTGCCGCCTGTAATACGGTACGCCTGGTCTCTTCCGGCACGGATAAAGTCGCATCGTTGTTTAAAATTCTGGAAACCGTTGCGCTGGAAACCTGCGCCAGCTTTGCCACGTCCTTGATGGTGGGCATTTCATTCCTCCTATAACGGTACGGCGGGCCTTTTTTACCGTTGGCCCGTCTTTGGATATATTTTATTATAGTCTTTAAGTAAATATAAGTCAATTTTTTAGTAAATTTATTGCCAAAATTTTACTAAATACAATTGACAATTCCCTAACAAGCGGCTAGAGTAAAAATAGAAAGGGAGGAAGGGTCTCGATGAATCGTGAAATCAATGCACTGCTCCAGTATGCTGTGCAAATGGGCTTATTGCCGCTGGAGGAATACGATTATGCCGCCAATCTGCTGTTGGATCTGTTGGGCGAAGATTCATTTGCATATGAGCCCGTGCAGCCTCTGCCCGAAACGGCTGACCCTATCCTGCAAACACTGCTGGACAAGGCTGTTTCTAAGGGCCTTATCGAAAACGACGGCACCAGCCGCGATCTATTTGATACCAGGATCATGAACTGCGTCATGCCTCGCCCGCATACGGTCATCCAGAGCTTTTGGCAGGCCTATGCCGATACCCCGCAGTCTGCCACCGATTATTACTATCGCCTTTCCATCGCCTCCAACTATATCCGAAAGAGCAGAACGGATAAAAATATTGTTTGGAACTCGCCCACCCCCTATGGAGATATGGAAATTTCCATCAACCTATCCAAGCCGGAAAAGGATCCTAAAGAGATTGCCAGGGCGCGGGCCATTCAGCCGAGTGGCTACCCTAAGTGCCTTCTGTGCAAGGAAAATGTAGGGTTTAGCGGCGATGCGGCCAGAGCCGCCAGGCAGACGCACCGCATCATCCCCTTGGCGCTGGCAACGGGCAAATACTACCTGCAATACTCCCCCTATGTATATTATAATGAGCACTGCATTGTGCTCAATCAAACGCATCAGCCCATGGTGGTTGATAAAAGCACCTTTCAAAACCTCTTTTCTTTTTTAGATCTCTTCCCTCACTATATGATTGGCTCCAATGCAGACCTGCCCATCGTAGGCGGCTCCATCCTCAGCCATGACCATTATCAAGGGGGGCGTCACATCTTCCCCATCCAAAAGGCCAAGGTACTCTATGCCTTTCCTTTGGGCCAGGAAGATACGCTGGTAGAACTGGTAAAATGGCCCTTATCCACCATCCGCCTAACCTCCGCCAGCAAGGAAGCTTTAATCCACCTATCCTGCCGGATCTTAGATTGTTGGCGTAGCTATGACGCGCCGGCATACGGCATTTTCTGCCATACCGGCACAACACCCCACAATACCATCACGCCCATTGCCCGCCGTGTGGGCCAAAAATATCAAATCGATCTTGTACTGCGCAACAACCGCACAGACGAAACCTATCCTGATGGCATCTTCCATCCGCACCCATCGCTGCACCATATCAAAAAGGAAAACATCGGACTCATAGAGGTCATGGGGCTTGCCATTCTGCCGGCCCGCCTAAAAGAGGAATTATCGCAGCTGGCGAATTGTCTGCTGGGCCGCGCGGACATAGACGCGTATCCGCAGCTGGAAAAGCATTGCGCCTGGTATCAAGAGCTGCTTTCCCAGCCTGCCTTTACAACGCAAAACATACAAGAACGAATCAAACAGTCGGTCGCAGAGAAGTATGTACAGGTCTTAGAGGATGCAGGCGTCTTTAAGATGGACGACAACGGCCTTTGCGGACTGATGTGTTTTGTAAAAACAGCATTGAAAGGAGAATAACGAATGATTCGAGAACTGAAAAAGGTAGACGACCATATTTCTCTGTTTGAGATGAAAAGCAATGCGCTGGAGGTGCTCGTTACCAATTTTGGCGGCACCATCATCCGCCTGTTGATGCCGGATAAAAACGGGCAAAAAGGGGATGTGGTGCTAGGATATGACAGCATCGCGGAGTACCAGACCAAAGACGCTTATCTGGGGGCGCTTGTCGGCCGTACAGCCAACCGCACGCGCAAGGGAACCTTTTCTCTCAACGGGAAGACCTATACCCTGCCCCTCAACGATGGGCCCAACAGCCTGCATGGCGGGGCACATGGCTTCTCCCAAAAGGTCTTTGATGCCAAGATCCAGGGCGATTCCCTCGTGCTGACCTATCTTTCGCCCGACGGCGAGGAGGGATATCCCGGCAACTTGCGCCTTACCGCAACCTATACGTTAAAGGGCGGTACGCTGACGCTCCGTTATCAGGCTACCACCGATCAGGATACCCTCATCAACATCACCAATCACTCCTACTTCAACCTCTCTGGCGGCCAAGAGGATATTTGCAACCACACCTTGCAGGTGCACAGCGATACATACGCCTGCATTGATGCCAATGGCCTGCCCACCGGAGAATTCCGCGATACCCAGGGTACGCCGTTTGATTTTCATACCCCCGCACGCATCGGCGATGTGCTTGCACGCCAGGATGAACAGCTTACTCTGGGCCGCGGTGTAGACCATCCCTTCCTGTTTAACCACGCTGAAGATCAAGTTGTGTTGTGCCATCCGGCAAGCGGCCGGCGTTTGACCATCAGCTCTACCCTGCCCGGTACCCAGGTCTATACCGGCAACCAACTGGATGGCCGCATCGGCAAATACGGCATCGCCTACCCAAAACACTTTGGCATTTGCCTTGAAACACAAAACCTACCGGACGCCATTCATCTGGAACAGGACCCCAGTACGATTTTGAAAAAGGGCGATGTCTACGATGAAACCACCAGCTATACCTTTGAGGTCGTTCAATCATGATCCTTGCCTCTAAAGCCAGAGAAGCCTGCCTTGCGCGTCAATACGATGCGTTGTTTCAGCAAATATACCAAGACGACGCCTTAGTATCCTACCAGCGGGCGCGCTACGCCGAGGCCCTTTTGCAATACATCCGCCTATATGGCGATGGGGAAATTGAGATTTACAGCGCACCGGGACGAAGCGAGATCGGCGGCGACCATACCGACCACCCGCACGGCTGCGTGTTGGCCGCTGCTGTTAACCTGGACATCATTGCCATCGCCGGCAGGGCCTCTCAGGCAATTCAAATACAATCCGATGATTTTGCCCTTTCTCCCATCGAAATAGGCAGCCTGTCCGCACGCCAAAAAGAGCGCGGCACTTCGGAAGCCTTGGTACGCGGCGTCTGCGCCCGTTTGCATGCTTTGGGATACCAGGTCGGCGGATTCAATGCGTTTTTGACCAGCGACGTGCTCATAGGCTCCGGGCTATCTTCTTCCGCCGCCTTTGAAGTGATGATAGGCGTGCTTCTCAACGGCCTTTACAACCAAATGCGCATCGATCCCGTCACCCTTGCCAAAGCAAGCCAATATGCAGAAAATGAGTATTTCGGCAAACCCTGCGGATTGATGGATCAATGCGCAAGCGCTGTCGGCGGGCTTGCTTACATCGATTTTCAGGATTTGCGGCAGCCCCGCGTACAAAAGCTCTCTGTGGACTTTTCCGCCTTTGGATACAGCCTTTGCATCGTGGACACCCAAGGCAGTCACGCAGATCTGACAGATGAATATGCCGCGATTCCTCAAGAGATGCGCCGCGTCGCCCGCTTTTTTGGCCAAGAATATCTCCGCGATGTTTCCGAGGAAGCGTTTTTCTCGCAGATCGCCGAGGTGCGCCAAGCCTGTCAAGATCGAGCTGTGCTGCGTGCTCTGCATTTCTTTGCGGAAAATAAACGAGTTTCCCAGCAGGCCTCCGCGCTGATGAGCGGAGACATGGACGGCTTTCTCCGCGCGGTACAGGCATCTGGCGACAGCTCTTACAAGTTCCTACAAAATGTGTATGCCTGCCATAAGCCCCAGCATCAAAGCATCTCCGTAGCATTGGCCGTCTCTGAAAAAATTTTGAAAGGGCAGGGCGTTTGCCGAGTACACGGCGGCGGATTTGCCGGAACAATCCAGGCATTTGTCAAGAATGCGGCTGTTGCTGAGTACAAGAAGAACATCGAGTCGATCTTCGGAGAGGGCGCATGCCACGTCCTCAAGGTAAGACCTTACGGCGGAATCAAGGTAGTTGAATAGATATTTGCGAAACATGACAGTGTATAGTGTTTGAGGCAATTTAACATACCAATCAGGGGTCGTTTCCACTTAACTCAGCCTGCAGCGGTACTAAGGCGTCGCCTTATGGCGCCACCTAAGGACCGGCGGGCTCGTATTCCCCTGATTTGGTAATGTTAAATTACCTCAAACATAATACAGGTTTATGGGTTTCGCAAATATCTGTGCGTGAAAAAATATAAGGATATGTAGAAAGAAGGGTTACAACCATGATAGATACAAATATCAAGCAGCTCGTTGAGTACGGAATTGCAAATGAGCTGATAGAGGAAGAGGATAGAATATATACGACCAACACCATCCTCGAGATGCTGAAGAAGGACAGCTACGAGGAGCCGGGTGAGGTGCCAGCTATAGATACACCGGAAAAACTTGAGGAGTGTCTCAAGGGTATCCTGGATTACGCAGTTGAGAACGGACTTATCGCAGAGGATTCAGTTGTTCTCAGAGACCTGTTCGATACGAAGATCATGAACGCACTGGTTCCAAAGCCAAGCCAGATCATAAAGACATTCAGAGAGAAGTATGCAAAGTCCCCAGAGGAGGCGACAGACTTCTATTATAAGCTCAGCAGAGCAACAGATTATATAAGAACATACAGAGTTGCAAGGGACATCAAGTGGGTAAAGCCTACAGAGTATGGTGATATCGACATCACCATCAACCTTTCAAAGCCTGAGAAGGATCCGAAGATGATTGCCCTTGCTAAGACCATGTCACAGTCATCATATCCAAAGTGCCAGCTGTGTATGGAGAACGAGGGATATGCGGGAAGGATCAACCATCCAGCAAGAGAGAATCACAGGATCATTCCTATAGAGGTAAATGGCAGCAAGTGGGGATTCCAGTATTCTCCTTATGTATATTATAACGAGCATTGTATCGTATTTAATGGACAGCATGTGCCAATGAAGATCGATCGGGTAGCATTTACAAAACTATTTGATTTTGTAAAACAGTTTCCTCATTATTTCCTTGGATCGAATGCCGATCTTCCGATCGTTGGAGGTTCCATCTTAACACACGATCATTTCCAAGGCGGTCATTATGAATTTGCTATGGAACGAGCAGAGATTGAAAAAGAATTTACAATCCCAGGATATGAAGATGTCAAAGCAGGAATCGTTCACTGGCCATTATCTGTGATCCGTATTCAGAGTAAAGATGAGAAACGCCTCATTGATCTTGCTGATCATATTTTGAAAAAATGGCGTGGATACACGGATGAAGAAGCATATATTTTTGCTGAGACAGAAGGAGAACCACATAATACGATCACACCGATCGCACGTAAAAAAGGTGATATGTATGAACTGGATCTGACACTTCGTAATAATATCACAACTGAAGAGTGCCCATTAGGACTTTACCATCCACACAATGAGTATCATCATATCAAGAAAGAAAATATCGGGCTGATCGAGGTTATGGGACTTGCTGTTCTGCCATCTAGATTAAAGGCAGAGATGGAACATTTAAGCCAGTGTCTGATCAAAGGAGAAGATATTGTTTCTAAGGAAGATTTAAAGAAGCATGCAGCATGGGTTGAAGAAATCAAAGGAAAATATACAGATATCAATAAAGGAAATGTCATGGATATCTTAAAAGAAGAGATCGGACAGGTATTTGTTAAAGTTCTTGAAGACGCCGGAGTTTATAAATATAATGAAGAAGGAAGAAAAGCATTCGACCGATTTATTGCAGTTTTATAATGACAAGGTCATAGAAAGGAAAGCAAGACAATGAAAATATTAGTATTAGGCGGAGCTGGATACATAGGTTCTCATACAGTATACGAACTGATCGATGCTGGAGAAGAAGTCGTGATCATCGATAATCTGGAAACAGGACATATCGAGGCAGTTCATCCACAGGCGAAGTTTTATAAAGGAGATTTAAGAGATAAAGACTTTGTAGATAGTGTACTAGATCAGGAAAAAGATATTGATGCAGTCATTCATTTTGCGGCAAACTCCTTAGTCGGAGAAAGCATGGTTGACCCATTAAAATATTACGATAACAACCTTTGTGGAACAAAAACAATGGTGCAGTCTTTAGTAGAACATGGCATCGATAAGATCGTATTTTCTTCAACAGCAGCAACTTATGGAGAACCAGAAAAGGTACCGATCGTGGAGACAGACCGCACAGAACCAACAAATACCTATGGAGAGACAAAGCTTTCCATGGAAAAAATGTTCAAATGGGTTGGACGCGCTCATGGACTTCGTTATGTATCTTTAAGATACTTTAACGCCTGCGGAGCACATGTAAGCGGACAGATTGGTGAAGATCATAATCCAGAAACACATCTGATCCCATTGATCTTACAGGTGCCAAATGGAAAAAGAGAAGCAATCAGTATCTTTGGAACTGATTATGATACAAAAGATGGAACTTGTGTAAGAGACTATATTCATGTAACAGATCTTGCACAAGCACATATTCTGGCAGTGAAATACTTAATGGAAGGTAATGAAAGCAACATCTTCAATCTTGGAAATGGTGTTGGATTTACTGTAAAAGAAGTCATCGAAACAGCCAGAAAAGTGACAGGAAAGCCGATCAAGGCTGTGGAAGAAGGAAGAAGAGCTGGAGATCCGGCTGTCTTGATCGCTTCCAGTGAAAAAGCGAAGAATATCCTTGGCTGGAAGCCAGAACATGCAGATCTTGAAGAAATCATTGCATCCGCATGGAAATGGCACAGCAGCCACCCACAAGGATATTGTTCTGTTCAAAAGGAAGACAAATAACTCTTTTTGAACCATAAATCATCCCCGTACCGTTTAGAGCATGTTACCTGGCTCTAAGCGGTACTTTTTTGTTTTCGTAAAATATCTGGTACGATGTTCAAATAAAAAATAAAATGGTGTATACTAAAGAAAATAGTAAGATAAAAGAAGGAGTACGAATCGATGAAACGGTTACTAGGATATTTAAAGGAGCATCTTTGTGTTACGATTCTTGCACCATTATTTAAGATGCTGGAAGCTAGTTTTGAACTATTTGTACCATTGGTCGTTGCCAGCATGATTGATGTAGGAATCGGACATCACGATATTGGATATTTGTGGAAGATGGGAGGATTATTGATTTTACTTGGAATCATTGGATTTTCATTTTCTATCACAGCACAGTATTTTGCGGCAAGATCGGCTGTGTATACAGGAAAGTCGATGAGAAGTGATTTGTTTGCACATATGAATCGATTTTCTTATCAGGAGATCGATCAGGTTGGGACATCAACGCTGATCAACCGCATGAGTAATGATATCAATCAGGTGCAAAATGGAGTTAACATGTTCCTGCGGTTGTTTTTAAGGTCACCATTTGTCGTATTTGGTGCGATGTTCATGGCATTTACGGTGGATCATAAGGCAGCAGTTTCCTTTGTATTTACGATCACAGCATTGGCAGTAGTTGTCGGACTGATCTTATGGATCACGATGCCAATGTATAAGAAAGTACAAAAACAGGTCGATGGAGTATTAAAAAGTACAAGGGAAAATCTTCTTGGAATTCGTGTGATCCGTGCATTTAACAGACAAAGAAGTGAGGAAGAGAATTTCAGATTACAAAGTAGACAGCTTTATAGCAAACAGATCCATGTTGGAAAGATTTCAGCGTTACTAAATCCTCTGACTTACATGATCATTAATTGGGGGATCATTGCAATCCTATGGTCTGGTGGAAAACAGGTTGATCTGGGTTATTTAACACAAGGACAGATCATTGCCTTGATCAATTATATGTCACAGATCCTTGTAGAACTTGTAAAACTTGCGAATCTTTTGATCATTTTATCTAGAGCGTTTGCAAGTCTTGACCGTGTGGATCAGATTTTTGCATTAGAGCCATCCATGAAGGAAACTGGAAAAACAGATATAGAAGAGAAGAAAGATACACCTATCCTCGAGTTTAAAGATACATCGTTTGTCTATCATGGTGCAAGAAAAGAGACGATCCATCCATTTGATTTTGCGGTGAAAGAAGGCGAAACGATCGGGGTGATCGGAGGTACAGGGTCAGGAAAGAGTACTTTTGTATCTTTGATCGCAAGATTATATGATGTGACATCAGGAAGAATTCTATACCGTGGAGTTGATGAGAAAGAATTAAAACCAGAATTTATCCGAGGAAAGATCGGATTTGTTCCGCAGAAAGCATCTTTGTTTGAAGGAAGCCTAAGAGATAATATGAAATGGGGTAAAGAAGATGCCACAGATGAAGAAATCTATCAGGCATTGGATATCGCACAGGCAAGAGAATTTGTTGATCAGAAGGAACAGGGATTAGACTTTAGAATTGAACAAAATGGAGGAAACTTATCTGGAGGACAAAAACAGAGACTAACGATCGCAAGAGCATTAGTACGTAAACCTGAGATCTTAATTCTTGACGATAGTGCATCCGCACTTGACTTTGCAACAGATGCAAGACTTCGAAAAGCGATCAAAGAAAATACAGATAATATGACAGTATTTCTTGTATCCCAGAGAGTATCAACGATTCGTAATGCTGACCATATTTTAGTGTTGGATGATGGAAAGATTGCAGGAATCGGGACTCATCTACAGCTATTAAAAGAGAATCAGGTATATAAAGAAATCTGCGCATCACAGATGGCAGGAGAGGAGGCATAAGATCATGAAGAAAGACAAAAAACAAAAGACATTACAAAGGATCATGGAATATATGAAGCCTTATCGATTTTTGATCTTTGCGTCTTTAGTGTTGGCGGTGATCAGTGTGGCACTGACACTTTATGTTCCGATTCTGACAGGACAAGGTGTAGATTGCATTATATCAAAAGGAAATGTTGATTTTGCAAGATTGATATGTATTATAAAAACGATCGTGATCTGTATCGTATTGACGGCAGCAGCGCAGTGGCTGATGAATCATGTCAATAACCAGATTACATATAAGATTGGAAAAGATTTAAGGATTCAGGCATTTGAGCATTTGCAGAAACTGCCATTATCTTATGTAGATGCACACTCCTCAGGAGACTTGATCAGCCGTATCGTAACGGATATTGATCAGTTTACGGATGGATTGCTGCTTGGATTTACACAGTTATTTACTGGTGTGATCACGATCATTGGAACCATTTGTTTTATGTTAGAAATCAATCCATGGATCACATTAGTTGTTGTTATTTTAAGTCCGTTTTCGTTTTTTATCGCAAGTTTTATCTCAAAGCGAAGTTTTAATATGTTCCGAAAACAATCACAGACTAGAGGAAATATGACAGGATTTGTCAATGAAATGCTTGGAAATATTAAAGTAGTCAAAGTGTTTGATCATGGAGAAAAAGCACAGGAAGAGTTTGATCAGATCAATGATGATCTTGCATATTACTCCTTAAGAGCGACATTTTTCTCATCTATCACAAATCCGGCAACCAGATTTATGTATTCAGGAATCTATGCAGGGGTTGCGATCGCAGGATGTATGAGTGTTATTCGCGGAAGTATCAGTGTTGGTCAGTTATCAAGTTTTTTAAGTTATACAAACCAGTATACAAAGCCGTTTAATGAGATCACAGGGGTTATCACAGAATTTCAGAATTCTTTAGCTTCTGCGGCAAGAGTTTTTGAATTATTAGATGAGGAGCCGATGATTCCTGATGCCAAAGATGCGAAGGAGTTACAGGATGTGAAAGGAAATGTAGAATTAGAGCATGTGGACTTTTCTTATGTGAAAGAAGTACCTTTGATCCAGGATTTTAATCTGAAAGTGGAACCAGGACAGCGGATTGCAATCGTTGGACCGACAGGATGTGGGAAAACAACGTTGATCAATCTGTTAATGCGTTTTTATGATGTGAATGTAGGAATGATCAAGGTGGAAGGAAATGATATCCGGGATGTCACAAGAGAAAGTTTACGATCCAGTTATGGAATGGTACTTCAGGAGACATGGTTAAAAGCAGGAACGATTCGTGAAAATATCTGCTATGGAAAACCAGATGCAACTGAGGAAGAGATGATCATGGCAGCAAAAGAAGCCAATGCACATGGATTTATCGAGCGAATGCCAGATGGTTATGATACGATCATTACAGAAGGTGGCGGAAATCTCTCTCAAGGACAGAAACAGCTCCTTTGTATTGCAAGGATCATGTTAAGTCTTCCTCCAATGCTGATCTTAGATGAAGCGACATCATCAATTGATACGATGACAGAGATCCGAATTCAGAAAGCATTTGAAACGATGATGAAAGGAAGAACAAGTTTTATCGTAGCCCACCGACTTTCAACGATTCAGAATGCGGATGTGATACTTGTTATGGAAAATGGACATATTTTGGAGCAGGGAACACATGAAGAACTTTTAGCGAAAAATGGTGCGTATGCCAGATTATATAACAGCCAGTTTGCACCAGTATAAATGGTAAGATTTTTGACTGGAGATGTCATATGGAAGAAAAAGGAATGAAAAAAAAGAAAAAATTATTGAGGTTGTTTATAGAAACATTTTATTTAAGTGCATTTACCTTTGGTGGCGGCTATATGATCGTATCTTTGATGAAGAAGAAGTTTGTGAATGAATATCATTGGATCGAAGAAGACGAGATGCTTGATCTGGTGGCGATCGCACAATCAGCCCCAGGAGCAATCGCAGTGAATGGAGCAATCGTTGTTGGCTATAAATTAGCAGGTATCAGTGGTGTGATCGTAAGTGTATTCGGAGCTGTTTTACCGCCATTTTTGATTATATCTGTAGTCTCTGTTTTTTATGAAATATTTCGGGATAACAGGATTGTTGCAGCGATGCTTTCTGGTATGCAGACGGGTGTTGGCGCGGTGATCATCAGTGTTGTGTACGAGATGGCAAAAGGGCAAAGTAAGAAGGAAAACAGAATAGAACTTGCAATCATTATGGTTGTGGCATTTATGGCAAGTTATGTCTTTAATATTAGTGTGATCTACATTATTCTTGCATGTATTGGAGTTGGAATCGTACAATATGGTATTTCAAGAAAGAAGACAGGAGGCAGAGAATGATCTATTTGCAATTATTTTTAAGCTTCTTAAAGATCGGAGCATTTAGTTTCGGAGGCGGATATGCAGCAATGCCAATGATACAGCAGCAGGTGGTAGATGCATATCATTGGCTGTCTGTGTCTGAATTTGGAGATCTCGTGACGATTTCACAGATGACACCGGGACCAATCGCAATTAATGCGGCGACTTTTGTTGGTATAAGGGTAGTTGGATGGCAAGGAGCATTATGTGCAACGATGGGATGCGTATTCCCGGCGTGTGTGATCGTTACAGTGATTGCTTATTTTTATGTAAAATATCGTCATATGGAAGGACTACAAATGGTGTTAAATACTTTACGCCCTGCGGTGATCGCACTGATCTTAACTTCTGGAATTACGATCCTTACACAGGCATTTTTTCAGGAAAGTCATATAGACCTTCAACAGATCAACTGGATACAGGGTGGTATTTTTATCATTTGTATGTACCTTTTATTGAGAAAGAAAAAAGATCCGATCATTGTCATGCTGTTTGCGGGTGTGCTAAATGTGATTGGAAGCTTTTTCATTTCATAGGAAATTTCAATGAAATCCCCTATGAAATAAAAAATGGGAATATAAACGATGAGAGTGGTAAAAGTATAAATAAAACAATAGGAAGTGATAGATTTGAGTAAGATACAAGAAGCGAAGAAACTATTAAAACAATACTTTGGATACGATGAATTCCGCCAAGGTCAGGAACAATTGATCGAGGCAGCATTAAATGGGCAGGATGTCTTAGGGATCATGCCGACAGGAGCAGGAAAGTCTCTTTGTTTTCAGATTCCAGCATTGATGATGGATGGAATTACACTTGTGATCTCTCCACTGATCTCGCTGATGAAAGATCAGGTTGGGACACTGAATCAAGCCGGAATTCATGCGGCATTTTTAAATAGTTCTCTGACACAGGGACAGTATCATACCGCATTAAAATATGCGATGCAGGGAAGATACAAGATCATCTATGTGGCACCAGAACGCTTGGAAACAGAAGGTTTTATAAATTTTGCGCTAAATAGTGGAGTGAAGATATCAATGTTGGCAGTTGATGAGGCACATTGTGTGTCTCAGTGGGGGCAGGATTTCAGACCAAGTTATCTAAAGATTCTGGAATTTTTAAAGAAACTTCCGTATCGTCCTGTACTGACTGCATATACAGCAACAGCGACAGCAGAAGTCAGGGATGATATTATGGATATTTTGAACTTGAGAGATCCATTTGTATTAACGACAGGGTTTGACCGGGAGAATCTTTACTATGCAGTAAAACGTCCAAGGGATAAGTATAGAGAATTACTAAGTTATTTAAAAGAAAAAGAAGAAAAGATGCCAGGAAGCAGCGGGATCATTTACTGTTTATCTAGGAAAAATGTTGAGGAAGTCTGCTATCAGTTAAGAGAAGATGGATTCTCCGTGACAAGATACCATGCAGGATTATCGGATGAAGAACGAAAGGAAAATCAGGAAGATTTTATCTATGACAGAAAGCAGATCATGGTAGCGACAAATGCCTTTGGAATGGGAATCGACAAGCCGGATGTTCGTTTTGTTGTTCATTATAATATGCCGAAGAACATGGAAAGTTATTATCAGGAAGCAGGAAGAGCAGGACGTGATGGAGAACCTGCGGAATGTATCTTATATTATGCTCCGATTGATAACCGAACCAATCGTTTTCTGATCGAAAATGGAGAGGAGAATGAGGAATTAGATGCGATCACAAAGCAGATCGTGATGGAAAGAGACTGGGAAAGACTTCGTCAGATGACATTTTACTGCTATACGAAGGAATGTTTACGTCATTATATTTTAAATTATTTTGGAGAACAGACAAGCGGATACTGTGGAAACTGCTTAAACTGTCTGACCGAGTTTGAAACGGTTGATGCAACAATGGAAGCGAAAGCTATCATCCAATGTATTAGAGATTGTTATCGAGATTTCGGACTATCAACGATCGTGGATATTTTAAAAGGTTCAAAGAGCCAGAAAGTATTAAGCCGTCATTTAGATGAGAATTCACAATATGGAGCATTGGCATCAGAAAGCATTGCAAGGATACGACAGATCATCAATGAAATGTTAGTCTATGGATATCTGGAAATGACAGATGATGAATATCCGGTTTTAAGCGTTGCAGATATTACTAAGATTGATGATAACTGGAACTTTGAGATCAAGATTCCAAAAGAAGTCGAAAAAGAGAAAGAAGAACGCAAGATTCAGACGAAGAAACGTAAGAAAGCAGGGGCTGTGGCAGCACTTGCTGAGGAAGATACAGAATTGTTCGAAGCATTACGTGTACTTCGAAGAATGATCGCATCCGAACAGAAAATCCCGCCATATATGGTATTTTCCGATAAGACACTGGTACATATGAGTACGATGAAACCTTCTAATGATGAGGAAATGTTAGAAGTCAATGGAGTCGGAGAACATAAGCTTCAGAAATATGGCGAACGTTTTTTAAATGAAATTCAGAAATATAAATAAAATACATAGATAATAGGAAAAGGAATTCCGTATGAACTATTTTGAAACAAATTTAGAAGAAATATCAAGATCAATACAGTTGCTTGCGCAGATATTTGAATATCAGGTGTTTGAACTTCAAGTTGAAGAAAAAGATGGAAATCAAACAGGATATGTTCCATATATGATGAACGATGCAATTGAGTGTTATCTAAGTTTTCATGGACTTCGTATCTCTGGAAAATATGACAAAGACTATGAAGGAGAGATGTGGGCACAACTGGAAGAACGAGAAGGTCGTTATGGGTTGATCGTTCATCAGGGAGAAGAAAGTGTTTTTACAATGTGGTTTGATGAGATCATGGAACATACGAACTGTTACCGGTATCATGAGATCGGACATTTCTGGAGAGATGGAGCTGAGCAGTGGCGCCAGCTAGTCTATATGATTGGAACGATCCGTGAGAAATATCGCTTTTTAGGGGAAGAAGTGTGTAATGATCAAGAGATGGAGATCATGTCACTGATCGAATTTGCACCATTTTATTACTATTTTCCGATCAATGAAGATCCAGAAGAATGGTATGACAAAACCGAAGAAGGATTAGAATGTATGAGAAATCTTGCTATGCAGGCAGGGGATAAAGATTATTTAAAATGGATCGATAAATATGAGAAGCACCCAACCAAACGAATGGAGATGATGCTTGCAAAGAAACTGCAAGATCCAAAGAGACAAGATTTATATGAATTGATCTGCGAGAAAGTCTGCAATGCTTCTGATCCATATCCAGCAAGGAATTATGGAGAAAGAATCGATCAGAAGATTCAACGATACAGGGAACAGGTTGATAAAAAACTGAAAGAACAAGGATTTACAGGAACTTATCCACAATATGAGAGTGAACATTTATCGGTTTGTGTAACAGAAGAACATCCATTTACGATCTTGGAATCTGAAGATTTTAAATTTAAGATTCAGTTGATGATCTCAGAATGCAGAGAAAAACATCCGAGAAAAAATGCTGGATTTTTTAAAGGATATCAAAGAAAAGGCAAAATAAAAAGACTCGATTTTTAATTATGAAAATCGAGTCTTTTCTTTCACTGATTTATTTATTCTTCAGCCGCTTCTTCGTCTTCATCTTCAGGAACAGCTTCAGGTTCTGCGATGTTAACGATCAGAGTATCTTCTGGTGTAACAAGAGAAATCTTGCTGTTAGCAGCTAATGGCAAGTCTTTGACATGGATCATATCACCAACATTGTACTGTGTTAAATCAATCTCAACCTTTTCAACGATATCAGCTGGGAATGCTTTGTATTCGACTTCAGATAAGGACTGTTCAACGATACCATTCTGTACAGCATCTTCGTTTAATAATTCGATCGCAGCAGTTGTGTGGATCTTTTCGTCAGCAACTAATGCCTGGAAGTTAATAAACATTGTTTCGTTTTTCATGGCATTGTAGTCGATTTCTTTTACGATGGCGTCTACATTTTCTCCGTCAACAAGTAAAGTAATATGAGCTCCTTTTTTGTTATCCTTTAAGAATTTAGCGGCTTCACGGGAATCAACTTTCAATGGAATGGAATTTTCGATATCTCTGCCAAACAGATTTCCGATAACATAACCTTCTTTTCTTAATTTTTTAGCCTTTGTTTTCAAATCTCTTTTTTCTGCAGTTAATGTGTTCATAAAAAGTTCCTCCTTGAAAAAACATTAAGATATTATGCATGTTATGGTATAACACCGGAAGTACTTTGTGTATAAAATATATAAATACACAAAAAGAGCTCCCAGTGTAGTGGAAGCTCTTGCTGTATTGTAGGTGTTTCTATGCACTTGAGTTTATTATATCACTACTTTTTAATTTTTAAAGGGGTAAAATTGATGTATTTTTAAAAGAACAAAATGAATAAAAATCACATATATTAAATAGAAGAAAAAAGAAAGGAAAAAAGACTGTGATTTATGATTTTGCCGTTATCGGCGGTGATATGAGACAGGTATATTTAGCCAACTATC
>OGPJ01000494.1_pt1 | contig 31545 bp, 26 predicted proteins | sample 1552831 | NCBI WGS metagenome assembly OGPJ01 (sample SAMEA2579914, study PRJEB22360) | human gut metagenome | biome: human gut; feature: human-associated habitat; material: faeces | place: Denmark | collected 2008/2010
ACGCCAACGGCAACGCCAACAGCAACGCCAACAGCAACGCCAACAGCAACACCAACAGCAACGCCAACAGCAACGCCAACAGCAACGCCAACGGCAACGCCAACAGCAACGCCAACAGCAACGCCAACAGCAACACCAACAGCAACGCCAACAGCAACGCCAACAGCAACGCCAACGGCAACGCCAACAGCAACGCCAACAGCAACGCCAACAGCAACACCAATAGCAACGCCAACAGCAACGCCAACAACGACACCAACGATAGTTCCGACAACGACACCAGCTGTTAAGATTTCCCAATCTCCGATATCGCCGGAGGGAGAGTATTTTGTACCAGTCGGCAAAGAGGTAGAATTGCAGATTGCAGTAGAAAATGCAGACAAAGCTAACCTTGAATACCAGTGGTATTGTGATGGTAAAAAGGTCGATGGAAACAGCGATAAATACACGGTTAAATTAAAGAAAAAAGGAACTGTAATTTACACTTGTGATAGCTATAATAAAGTGACAAAAGAGACGAAAAAAGAGGCCGGTTCATGGAAAGTAACAGGTTATAAAGAGAAAGTTTCAATCACTATTAAAAAGACGAAAAAGATAAAAGATATCCTTGGAAAGAATGTATCTTTAAGTGAAATTAAGGTACCAAAGAGTGCGAAGAAAGCATTAACGGTAAATGTAAAAAAAGGAACAATTAAGATGAAAAAATACTGTAAAAATGCAAAAGTTACATTGGTTACAAAAGATGGACAGAGCATAAGTATTACAGTAACGACAGCATATCCAAAACCGGTTTTGAAGAAAAAACCTGGTGCATTGAAAACTTATATTGAGGGTAAATATCGAACATTTACATTTAAAGTGTTTAATGTAAAAGGTGCCGATAAAGTTGTATTTGAATATTCAAAGAAAGCGAAAAAAGGCTATAAGGTATCTCCAAAAAGCAAATTTTTAGTAAAGCAAGGAAGTTCTTGGTTTATTAGAATATATGCGAAATATGGAAAACAAAAATCTCCATACTCAAAAGTAGTTAAAATTAAAGGTTAGGAGGAAAACCGATGAAATTATGTTTAGGATGTATGGAACAGATGGAAGATTCTGTTACTACATGTCCACATTGTGGATTTAACGAAGCGGCATTTACACAAGAATCCTATTATCTTACTCCGGGTACGATCGTTGGAGGAAAATATATCCTCGGAAAAGTAGTAAAATACGGAGGATATACGGTTACTTATATCGGTATGGATGCGGAGAAAAATCAGAAAGTGATGATTAAAGAGTATCTTCCGAGTGAATTTTCGACACGTTCCGCAGGAGAAAAAGAAGTGACGATTTATTCGGGAGACGCGTTGGAATTATTTAATCAGGGACTGACAACCTTTTTAAATGAGGCAAACCGCATCCAGCATTTGGAAAACCCAAAAGGTATTGCGAAAGTGTATGATTGTGTGGCGGAAAATGATACCGGTTATGTGATTTCAGAGTATGTCGAAGGACAGACTTTGAAAGAACTGATGGAGAGCAAAGGGAAATTTAGCTGGCAGGAAGCAAAAGACTTTGTCTCCCAGATTTTGGAGGGATTAAGTCTGGTTCATCCGATGGATATTATTCATTGTGACATTTCTCCGGATACCATTATGCTTACCAAGGAAGGAGAAGTGAAACTTCTTGACTTTGGTTCCACCCGTTATGTTACGACGGCAAACTCATCCAGTCTTGCAATTATTTTGAAACAGGGTTTTGCACCGGAAGAGCAGTATCGCAGTCAGGGAGTACGTGGACCGTGGACAGATGTTTATGCCTTAGGGGCAGTAATGTATTACATGGTTACGGGAACAGTTCCGCTTGAGTCTGTAGACCGTGCGCTTTTAGATGAATTAAAGGAGCCATCCAAATTAGGAATTTCGATTCCTCAAAATGTGGAAAATGCGATGATGAATGCGTTAAACATTTATCAAAAAGACCGTACACCATCCGCAGAAGTGTTCTTACGCGAATTGAATAGTGCAGAAGTAAAGCGTATTCAGGTAAAACAAAAACGTCGCGAGACAGGAAAATTCCCAGTGTGGGCAAAAGTACTGGTAGCCGGTCTTTTGTGTGTTGTAGTGGCAGGCGGTGTCGTTGTTTTCCGTACACAGTCCCAAAAGGAGCAACAGCAGAGCGAGATGGGACAAGGTGGAAAGGTATTGCCATATATGAAGAATATTATTGGAAAAACACCGGAAGAAGCAGAAGAGATTTTTGCAAAGGAAGAATCTTATAAAGGTTTGGATCTTTCTCTTCAAAAAAGCAATGACGTAGACTTTATCTTTACCCAGGATTATGTAGGAAAGATTGCATCTCAAAGTGTAGAGGAACGCGAAAAATTGTCAAAAGGAATTAATGTCAAATATGTCCTTGGAGATAATACCCGTATTCATTATTCAGATATTAATGAATATAAAGATGCCAGAGCTCTTCTTGATGCAATGAAGATTTCTGACAAAGGAGAAGAGATTACGGATGAAGCACAGGCACAGGGAAAACCTTACGGAAGTCTGGCAAAGATTCGGATGAAAGATGGCAGTGAACTTACGGATATGAAGGACACAAATAAGCAGAAGCAGGTTATAGAGATAGCCCAAATAGATAAAATCCTTTATTATGCATGTGATTTCTTCTATACGAAAGAGATTGGAAATCAGGTGGGTCGTCCGATTTCCAAAGTTACGATGAACATGTACAAAAAGGATAAAAACGGAAAACGAAAACTTACCAAAAAGGCGCAGAGTGTAGACGGAGCAAGCTTTGTAGATGATAGTTATTATACATTTGAAACTGGTGGTAATTATGTACCGGGCGTGGTTACCCGTCAGACACAGAATAGTGGTAAGTTTGATGCTTCCAGTTACAGTGGTGTTTTGTTTAAGGTAATCCATGAAAATGGAAACTTGTCTTCGATGATTGGTAAAACAGGAAATGAGGTTTCCACAAAGATTCGTGAAATTATGGGTAACAAAAATATTACGATTCGATGTGAAGATAAGACAGCACCCGTAACAGGGGTTACAATCAAACAGAATGAAAATGTAGTGAAAGTATTTAGTTCCAATGATGCGAACTTGGAATTTACGATTCAAGTACAAAAGGCGGTTGTAACAGAGGCACCAAAGCCAACAGAAGCGCCACAGGCTGCTTCGCCAGCATCTAAACCAAAGCGAGATAGTACAAAAGAAAAGACAGATTTTGGCACACTTAACTAATAACACCCACCCCCAAGGAGGAAAACAATATGCGATTATGTTATCATTGCATGCATCAAATAGAAGATGAAAAAGTACATACTTGCCCGGCGTGTGGAAAACCACTGAAAGTACGGCAGGAGAACGCATCGGAAATGCTTCCTCCGGGGACCGTATTAAAGGGCAAATTCCTGATTGGTTATTCGATTGGTTTTGGTGGTTTCGGTATCACTTATATCGGATGGGATCAGGTATTGCAGCGAAAAGTAGCGATTAAAGAATTTTATCCAAGACAGATCACGGAAAGAAATCAGGACGGCGTGACGGTAACCGTAACGGATGAGGGGATGAAGAACCGATTCCGGGCGGGATTGCAGTCATTCTTGCAGGAGGCGCGAAGTCTCGCGTCTCTGCAGGACACTGTTAAAGGTGTGGTTTCTATTTACAGTTATTTTGAGGCAAATGGAACCGGTTACATCGTCATGGAATATCTCGAAGGAATGGATGTAAAAAATATCTTGAAAAAGAGCGGTGGTACACGGGAGTACGAGTGGTGCCGTCAGGTAATTTTGACTGTGTTACATACACTCCGTGATGTACATCGTCAGGGAATCCTGCATCGTGATATTGCTCCGGACAACGTATTTATCACAAACGAAGGTGTAATTAAATTGATTGATTTCGGAGCAGCGAAACACACTTCCGATTTGATCAATACGCGGTCGGATATCGTTTTGAAAGTCGGCTATGCACCGATTGAGCAGTATTCAAAGACTGCCAAGCAGGGACCATATACCGATCTGTATGCAGTTGCAGCCTTGTTTTATCGTATGCTGACAGGCAAGAAACCGGCTCCGGCAAATGAACGTGTCAATGAAGATACCCTTGTGCCGCCATCTACCCTCGGTGTGTCGATTCCGGAGCAGGCAGAGATGGCGATTATGGTTTGCTTAAACATTTATCCGGAACATCGTCTGCAAAATGCAAGCGATTTCATGGAAGCACTTGACGGCATTGGATTTGAGCCCAAATACGAGCCGGACTGGATTCTTCCGTATCAGCTCATGATTGAAAAGAAGGAAAGCAAGTTTACAAAACTGTCGGCTCCGGTCAAAGGATTGATTCTATTTGGCGTACTTTTGATCATTGCAGGTGGCGTATTTGCTGCCAGCAGAGTATTGACAAATAAAGACAGTGTCGAGGTTGGAGAGACATCTACTAGTTTTATGCCAGACTGTGTAGGGAAGTCGAGCGAAGAGGCGATTGCAAGCCTTCAGGAAGCAGGCATTCCATTTAATGAAAAACTTACCTATGAGTATAATCCGGACACGGAAAAAGGAAAAGTTACATCGCAGAATATACGGGCAGGTGTTATTGTACAGGAAGAAGATGTCGTGAACTTAACGGTAAGTGGTGGCGACAGCACATTCACGATGCCGGATTTATCGACAATGTCACGAGATGATGTGAAAAATTTCTTCGAAAGCAAAGGAGTTCCTGTTACGCTGGAAGATACTTTTTCAGAAGAAGTTCCGAAGGATCAGATGGTCTTGCAGTCGATGGCAGCAGGCGAAGATTATACGATTGGCGATGCATCGATGCCGGCAATCACGGCAGCTTATTCACTTGGCAAAAAAAGTGATTACGATGTAAAGATGCCGAACCTCAAAAATTTGTCGGTAAAAGAGGCAAAGAAGAACCTGCAGGATGCCGGACTTACGTTAGAAGTCAGCGTGGAAAAAGATTCGGACTATAACAAAGTGAAAAAAGGAAAAGTCTGCGATCAATCGATTCCGGCCGGCGAAAAGGTGAACACGATTGAAAATAAAGGCGATGAAGTAGTGCTTTACACCAGCATCGGTCCAAAGCCAACGCCGAAACCGACACCAAAGCCAGTGGTGACATCGAGAGCATCATCAAATGCTAGTTCTGCAGGAAAGTCCCAAAGTGGTGATAGTCAGTTTTCAGCGATAAATGGTTCTGGTAGCAAAAGAAGTAGTTCGGCGAGTTTTGATACAATAAATTAGAGAAAGTGGTGAATAACATGGCGAAAAAGTTTATAGATCCCAATAAACTTTGTATGGGCTGCATGACGGAATTGGCAGACCCGTCGAAGCCGTGTCCGCATTGTGGATTTTGGCTGCCAAAATATCAAAAGCCGGCAAACAGTCTTCCGCCGATGGAGATATTAAATGGAAAATATTTGGTCGGAAAAGTGATCGGTGTAGGTGGTTTTGGAATTACCTATATCGGATGGAATTTATTCCTCTGTACCAAAGTTTGTATCAAAGAATATTTTCCGAAAGGAGTCGCATTCCGGCCGGAAAATCATACGGGCTCGCATTCCTATGGATATACACAGTATAGTGTGGATGTATATACAGAACACAAAGACAAGTCAATGACAGCTTACATGGGCGGTTTGAAAACATACATAAAGGAAGCGGAAAATCTGGCTAAGTTTTACACGATGCCGGGAATTGTGTCGGTAAGAGATTTCTTTTACGGAAATCGGACGGCCTACATTGTGATGGAATATCTGCAGGGAATTACATTGAAGCAGTATGCGCGAAATTCAGGCGGAAAATTGAAACCGGAGCTGCTGTTTTCGGTGTTGCGGGATGTGTTTAGTGCGATGAATACGGTTCACAAAAGCGGAATCATTCATAGAGATATCAGCCCGGACAATATTATGATTGATAACCGGTACAAGGCAAAAGTCATTGATTTTGGAGCGGCGCGCGATTATCACACGAGTGAAGATAAATCTGTTTTGCTGAAACATGGATATGCGCCGGTCGAGCAGTACGACCGTAATGGCGAACTGGGACCGTGGACAGACATTTACAGTTTGGCGGCGACCATTTATTATCTGCTCAGTGGGATTAAGATTCAGCGGTCGATCGAGCGGCAGACAAACGATCAGGTACAATTGCTTCAGGTGATCGGGGTGCCTGTCACCGAAGAGCAGGATCTGGCGATAAAGAAAGCATTGAACATTGACAAAAAAGATCGTTTCCAGACTATGGCAGAATTTTATCAGGCATTGTATGGCGAGGCGTTGCCGGGAGAGCAGAAAAAACCGGAAGCACAGAAAATGCAGGCAACACAAAAAACGCCGGAAGGGCAGCCAAATGCAGGTGTGCCGGGAGCATTTGGTCACAAGCAAAAACCGGTGGGAAATGCGATCGACGTAGCACAAAAATACATAGCAGAACACGGAGAGCATACAGATGGTAACAGCGGAATTAACGGATAATCCATGGATTAAAGGGGGAAAGATCGGCCGTCGTTATACCCTTTCGCAGATGGTTCTGGCAAAACCGGAACAAGTGATCTGGAAGGCGGCGGATGAAAAATTAAATATAGAATGTTTTATTCTGTACGCCGTTTCGGCTTCGCGGAGCGAACTCCGGGAGATTGCATGGAACATGATATGTCACGAATCCGAGCCGGGATGTCCCATCGTTCATGGGATGTACCGGGCAGCAGGAAGAGATGTTGTCATTTTTTCCCGTGGAGATTCAAAAGATATGGGAAGCGGCATAGAGAAATGGCTTACACCACTCAAACAGAAGCCGGAGGCCATCGAAAAGATCGCAAGTTCTCTGCGGCCGGAACTCGAAAAACGGATTCTGCCGGCAGGTTCGATATTGAACCGCCGTTATGAAATCGTCGCCCCGCTGGGAATCGGTGGTTTTGGAGTGACCTATCTGTGCATCGACCGTATTTTACTGCGGAATGTAGCGATAAAAGAGTATTTTCCGGAAAGTTATGCGGTGCGGGAAGGCAAATTTGTTTCGGTTGCTTCCACCCAGGCATTGGAGGCATTTCGAGGCGGATATCGAATGTTTTGGCAAGAGATTTTGCTGACGGTTCGCATGAATGCACAGAAAAATCTGCCGACGGTGTACGATGTTTTTGAAGAAAACGACACTGCGTACATGGTAATGCGGTACGAAGAGGGAGAAAGTGTCGGCCGCGAATATCGTGCAAGGAGTTATATCGCCTATACGCCAAAGAGGATGTGTGAATTGATTCTGCCGATGTTAGACGGACTGCAATATCTTCATCAGTATCATGTATTACACTGTGATATCTCGCCGGCCAATATCATTCACAGAAAAGATGGCGAGATTGTACTGATTGATTTTGGTTCGGCAGTGGATCAGATGGATAAAAATGCACTGTATAATGTAGCAGTATTAAAGAAAGATTTTGCGGCTCCGGAGCAGTTTATCAATGCAAAAGCCGGATATAAGGTAAAAAAAATCGGTCCTTGGACAGACATTTATGCGGTAGGAGCGACGATGTTTTATCTTCTCACAGGCGAGAAAGCAGCAGATGCATTGACGTGCATGGAGAAAAAAGAAAAGCTGCAGCTACCGAAAGAATTCGATGGAAAGTTGAAAAAAGGATGGCTTAAACTGATCCGGCAATGTATGGAGATTGAGCCGGAAAAAAGGATTTCTTCGGTAGAAGACGTAAAGAAACAGATGCAGAAACTTTTAAAAAAGGAAAAGTAGGAGGTAGTAGAGATGAAAAAACGAGGATTGCGATTGTGGCAGTTTATCATGCTGCTCATACCGCTGGTGGCATTACCGGTTATCATGTGTTTTCCATTTTATTCTTTGAATAAAAATGTAGCCAAAGACACGATGCAGGATGTGGTGCAGAGCATAAAGGAAGATTTACAGGACAGTTCTTCCGAGTACAAAGACCAGTTATTGGATTCTTTTGACGAAAACCTGAGTACGGATAAGTTAGAGGAAGCATTGGATAATTCGTTAAATGGCATGGACTACGACGAGCTGCTGCGACAGAGTGAAAAAGTATGGGGAGTCAATCTTTCTTCCGTCTCCGGCTGGAATCTGCTAAATCTGAAAGTGGATTTTTCCGTGGATAAACTGCTGGATCTGTTGAATGAAGATGGAAATTCGGATTCATTGACCCAGTTTATCGTCAATTCCGTCGCGTCATCAATTGAAGATAAAATGAATGATGCGGTTAATTCGGCACTTTTTCCGGCGCGGCTTATCACATTGATCATGTTTTTGGTGTGCATCGTGATGATCGTATTGCTTGTACTCAGTTACATTCTGAAGTGGAACAAATTTATTGTGACACCGGGAATTGCATTTTACGGCGGTATAGAGATTTATTTTGCCACGCTGGCGGTGTGGAGTGTCCCGAGAAGTATCGGAACATCGGTAAGTAAGGGATTTAATGGGGCATTGGAAGATTTTTCTGATCTGATTTCAAGCTTTACCGGAGAATCGAATTTGTTCAATCCGGATGATTATACGAAGTATGGTGATATCGTCGGTAAATTTGTCGGAAAGGTTGTAATGTATTATTACAAAAATATGGTTTCCGTCGGCTTTTGGCTGTTACTTATCGTCGGTATTCTTACGGTTGTGACGGCTGCTGTGGTGATGATATTCTGCAATGGCGCAAAGCAGAAGAGAACGATAAATGTCTGGGATGGCCCGATGCACGTTCCGGGAATTACAGGCATCAAAGGAATGTATGCAGGTGCAGACATTGCCCTTGAAAATACAGCGATTTCGGTCGGCCGGAGTCCTCAGCTGTGCCAGATCGTGGTAGAGGATCCGCAGGTAAATGACAGAGAGTTTACGGTATATTACAATGTTGTAAATCAGGAATATATCGTCGACTGGAATGTGCGAAATGGCTGGTTTGAAAAAATTCTTCCGCCGGGTTCGCCATCGAATTATGAAATCAATGAACTGCAGCCGGGGATGACATATCAGTTAAAGCCGGGAAGCCGAATTATGATCGCAGGCGGCAGGGAAGGATTTTTATTAAAGTAACAAGGGAGGCAAAGGGATGATTCACATTGGAATTTGCGATGATGAAAAAGGCATGCAGAAGCAGATTTACGATATCGTACAGCATGAACTTTTCAAATACGACGATGCGGAATATACATATTATTCTTCCGGAAAGGAAGTAATTGAGGCGATCGAAGCGGATAATTTTTACTGCGATCTGCTTCTTTTGGACATCAATATGCCGAAGACGGATGGATTAAGTACAGCCAAATACATTCGGGAGTGTCAGGTGGATGTGGATATTATCTTTGTAACCGTATCGCAGGAACATGTCTTTGACGGCTATACATTTCAGGCATTTTCCTATCTGCTCAAACCGATTGACCGCGGGCGTTTGTCGGATGAGATCAATCGCTATATGCTGCAGAAAACGAAACATGCGGAATGTCTGCACATTACGATAAATGGTAGAAAAGAGCAGGTTTTTTTGGACCGCGTGGTCTATTTTTCCGGCGAGGGAAGAAAGGTTTTGATTCATCAGCGGGGCAAAGAAGAAGTCGCCTTTTACGGAAAAATAAGCGATGTGGCAGAAGTGCTGAAAGAGTGCCATTTTATACGCTGTCATCAAAGCTATTTATTGAATCAGCGGTTCATAAAAAATTATTCCAAGACAGAGATAGAGTTGTCAAATGGAGAATGTATCCCGGTCAGCCGTAAGTATGTCAGTACGATAGAAGAATTGAAGAAGAAAGGGGAGTCGGTATGAGTGATTTTACTTATGAAAATGATGTGAGCACGATGTCCGTGACAAGAAGTCTGGCGATGTCATCTGCGCCGGCGGGCGGTCTTGTCTGTATCGGTGGAGCGCAGATCGGAACGATGATCACATTGCTTTCGGACAAAACGGTTTACATAGGAAGAGATGCGACAAGATGCCAGCATGTCATTACGGATGCAAAGGTAAGCCGGGTTCATTGCAGCTTTACCTATGTCGGAACGATCAATCAGTACCGTGTCGTGGATCAGTCGAAAAACGGAACATTTTTGGAAAGCGGGGAACGCCTGGTAACAGGTCAGGAGTATTATCTGAAACCGATGACCAAATTGTATATAGCAAATGAAAACAATGTTTATCAATTAAGATGAAAAAAACATATCATGCAAGGAGGAGATGCAAATGAGATTTTGTACATCATGTGGAACACAATTACAAGACGGCGCACAAGTGTGCCCGAATTGTGGACAAAGAGTAGTTGGAGTAAATCCGAATCCGATGGGCGGAGGCCAGCCTGTAATGGGCGGTCAACCGGGGATGAATGGCCAGCCTGTAATGGGAGCTCAACCGGGAATGTATGCGAGAACACGGTCGAGAATTGACAATATTTTTTCGTCGTTGGTTTACGATAAGACGACGGGAAGTATAATGGAGTTTTCGCTGTGGTGTAGTGTTTGTCTGGGTGTGCTGCTGCTATTTTTTGCAACCATTTTGACCGGGGATAAGGAAGTTTTATCGAGATATACGGATGGCTTTCGCTTGCTGTGGCTCTTTACGATGTTGTTTTCCATCGGACTTGGAGTGACTATGGTATTTCGTAAACTCAAACCGATTATGTTGTTTGGTGCGGAGATTGTGCTGCAGCTGATTATGTTAATTCCATATTACTGTACTGTAGTTGGAAGAATGGATCATTTTTCAGCTGATGTTCCGGGATTGGTAATAGCAATATTTATATTAGAGATATTGACTATATTAGGAGTGGTAACTTGTAGCAGCATTCATTTTTTCTCAAATATAAATCTCGGAAAAATTATTGCAATTTTAAGTATTGTATATAGTGGATTGCTATTATTGCTTATGATGTTTATGTACCTTCTGCCCTATGTAGAAGTGGGAGATCGAAAATATCATTTATATGATAACAGATCAGGATTGAGTGGCTGGGCCGGCAGCTGTTTCTGGCTGGGAAGCATCGCATTCCTGCTTATCAGCGCAGCAATTACCGTATACACAGTGATGTTCTTTGGGGGAGTTATTGACAATCGTAAAAATAAAATTTATGTTTTGTCCGGCGGTATATCAGGACCAAATTCTCAGAGAATGCCGGCGATTCAGTGCGTCCAGGGAAGTTATCCGGGACAGGTATTTAATCTGCAGAACGTAGAATTTTCTATGGGTTCCCAGCAGGGAGTAAATCTTGTGATTCCGGATACGCACGTCAGCCGAACACATTGCACGGTGCGCTTTAACTTTAGCAATGGAATGTATGAAGTAAGAGATCTGTCGACAAATGGAGTGTATCTGCTGAACGGAGTTCGTTTGCAAAAAGGGGTGTATACGCCACTTCAGCGTGGTACGATCTTCTGCCTGGGAAGTGTAAATCAGCAGTTCAGATTGCTGTAGAAAAGAGGAATTATGCGTTATTGTAAAAATTGTGGTGCCGCCGTGGACGATGCATATTCTTTCTGTGCAAACTGCGGAGCACCGATGACAAACAATAAAATAACGGCTTCAAATGCTAGAAATTTAAGCCGGTCCGGGATGGAAACTCCGCCAAAACGGTCCAAAGGCGCGGTAATTGCGGCCTGTGTTTCCAGTGGAGTAGTGGTCATTATTATGATCGCATTGGTAATATTTGTATTTTCTTCGGACAACCGCAGCAGGCGGCACTCTTCGAAGGACGACGATAAGGCGCAGGAGACAGAGGCTCCGGAGGTTAATGTGCCGGGAGAATTGAAATTTACGGCGCAATCCTATGAGATCGAAGTCAATCAGGAAACGGACATGTCAAAATATCTGACCTGTCAGGGGATTGATCCGGCCAATGTAGTGTGGTCGGCAAATTCCGATCAGGTTATCGTAGGGAGCAATGGCCGAGTTGTTATCAATGATTACAGCGTCAATAGTGTGCTCACGGCGACAGACAAAGACGATCCTTCGATTACGACGAATTGTGCTGTCGCGACGCGGTCTTCTCAGGATGATCTGGTATACCGTGTACAGGGATTAAATGGCGCTCACAAAGAAGATGTGACTTCGGATCAGGGCGTTGTCTCGGTCGCTTCGACGGCGGCAGATGATTATAATATCGATCTGACCCCGCAAAATAAGCAGCCGGCCAAACGGAGCAAAAAATACAAATGGGATAGGAAATTATTTTACACACTGGAAGATGTTTCACAGGAAAGTGACAAGGATGGAAAAATTAATTCCTATCGGATTGAAAAGAAGCAGTTTAAAAATGCAAAAACCGGCAATCAGATGGAGTACGAGATTTACCATAATCCGGAAACAGATGTGATAAATAAGATCGTAAGCATCGAACATATGGATAAGATTCTGGAAATCACGGAGTATTATTTTACGGATAAAGGTGCTGTCAATTTTGTATTTGTGCACAAGGATGTCAATTATGTTCCGGACTATGCACAGATTAGCAAAAAGGGCGAGCGATATCTTTTTCATAAAGATACCCTGGTAAACTGGCGTGTGGTAGATGACAGCGGCGAGCACAATTATTGCTACGGAAATACCGAGAAGAAGGCACTTAGTGGACATGCGGGCATCAAAGAATATGCCAAATGCAGCAAAGAACGCCAGAATCGATTTGATGAAAAAGAGATACAGGTACTCAATGCCGCTTACAACACATTGAATAAAGTGACAAGTTCCGAAGGTGTCAGTTCCATCCGCGGTTATGTAAATGACCAGAATGGCGATGCGATGGATCAAGCATCGGTAAAATTGCAGTCGACAGATTCCGGCTCGGAAGTGTTTCAGGGAAACACGAACGAGGAAGGATATTATGAAATTTATGTTCCGGCGCGCAAAATGAGTTATGAAATTTCATTTGAAAAAGAGTCCTATATGCCGGAAACATTGTACCATATCGATTCGGACACAGACCAGATCGGAATCTATCAGGAGACGATTTCGATGGCAGAGCAGAATGAAAATGAATACGATTGTTATTTATCTTTTTACGATGCGTTGAACCGTGATTCAGATGGTTATGGCATGGAACAATTGGAAAATGTAGATGTCAAGATCCGCAAAGGAGCTAATAATACCGATGGAGAAACTGTATACGAGATGGAGCATATCGATTATTCGTGTACGGTAAATCTGCAGCCGGGAATGTATACGATTGAGATGACCCGCAACCGATATATGGTTACGTATTCTTCGATTTTTGTGTCGCCTGTGAGTGAGAATAATATTGATATTTATGCGACACCGAAATTGGGAAAAGATGAGTTCCGAGTCGTACTTACCTGGGGAGATACCCCGCGGGATCTGGATTCACATCTCTTTGTGCCGGCATCCTCCGAAGAAGATTATCATATTTGCTATTATAAGATGTCAAACAGCGATTATTCAGCGGCTCTTGACGTTGATGATACCGATGGATACGGACCGGAAACGACTTCTATCTACAAGTTAAAACGCGGTCAGTATAAATTCTACGTGGCAGATTTCACCAATTGTTGCCAAAATCAGGAAGAGAGTTACGAGATGTCAAATTCCAATGCGACCGTGCGCGTGTATGGGAAAAAGGGATTGCTTCAGACATTCTTTGTACCGACCAATCGCCCGGGAGTGATCTGGGAAGTATTTGAAATTCGCGATGGCAATGTCATCCCGACTCAGCGTTATTATGATGCGATTGGAAACAAGACCTGGTGGTCCAGTGCAAAATAAGACGGACGATACCTATACAAGGAGGGAAAGAAATGAAAAAACAAATCATAGTGGCCGTTCTTGTGTGCGGTGCATGTTTTGCACTGTGCAGCTGCGGAAAGAACAAAGCTACGACGTTTACAACAGACGATATCGACACATTTGTCAATTCCGTAAATGGAAATAGCGGTTCGCCGGAATCAGTCAGTCCGTATAATTACGACGATGACAGTGATCTCTATGATTCGGATGGTTATGGGGATTATAATTCGGAGGATTCCTCGGCATGGGGGTTCTAAAAATAACAAAAAACAGGTTCTTTTTTACATATTTCAAAAACACCTGATTTTCTTGTTACAATAATGAAGAAAGAGGTGGAAAAAATGCAAAAAGGAACAGGGTTTTACAAGTTTGTGTCTGTTTGCTATTTCACATTAGCAGCTATATTTTCGGTGTGTTTTGCCGCCGTTGCATTAGCCTGGATTTTACTTATCATAGCATCTGGAATGCTGGAAGGCGGCATGACATTTGTGATAAATGGTGGATGTATTATGGTTCTTTCGATTCTGATGGGAATCCTAATGCTTCATATTCACGCCGGCTGCATTTTGTGGGATTTGGAAAAAAGAGATAAAGTGGTCTACACCTTCCATCAGATAACGGCGGTATTGCTTACCTTTACCAAATTATGCATCGGAATCGTGGGACAATATCTCTTATCCAAATATCTTTTTCTTTGGATAGTGTATGACTTGTTTATGCTGGCGACATCGATTCTCGGCATCGTAGCATTTAGCAAGATCAAGAAAATTACAAATTTTGTAAAAACAGAAAGCGAAATGAAGCAGACAACCGGCAAAGAGGATGGAAAAGATAATGCTCTTGTCAGGCAGATCGAACAGGCATTGGATCAGAAAAATGAGATGCCGTTACCGCAGGGAAAAAGAATCGGACTTCTGGCAATTGAGGGTGATTATCGAGGAAATTTTTTCCCGATGTTTCCTTGTGAAAAGCTGGTTCTTGGCACGAGTTTACAGGCAAGTAACATTCTGTTTCATGATCCCAAGATAAGCAGACAGCATTGCATCGTGGAATACATACCGGAACAAAAAATGTATTATATTACAGATTGTTCTACCAACGGAACATTTCTCAATGACGGCAGACGGATCCCGGAAAATACTCCGTATCCCTGCACTCCATTGACAAGATTTTACTTTGGAACGAACCGTCAGATGTTTGAATTGGTATGATAATAAATAAAAAAATGGAGGATAAAGTTATGGAACAAAAAAAGACAATGAACTTATGGCAAATGATCGCACTTGTCGTATTGCTGGCAGGGGTTACAATCAGTATGTTTTTCCCTGTGTTAAATCCGACAGGGCAAAAGATGGTAAGCAGCTTTGAAAAGTTTGCAAATCGTTATGAGGAAGACGAAAATATAGGAAAATCTTGTAAAACTTATTTGAAGGAAATTGAGGATGACAGTAAGAGAGAAGATCGGGAAGTACAGTGTGATTCTTATCTGGATAATTTAGAAGCTGCTGACGAAAAGGACGATGGAGCATTATTATTTCCTGCAAATGGAATGGAGTTTTTGAGTAAAAGCTTTATCTTAGATGGAGGAATGGATAAAATCAATCAGTATCAGGATGAAAAAGAAGACGATTTGTCGGATTATCAAAAGTCTGTTTTATCCATATATAATTCTTATAATAAGGCACGTATCGCGATGGGAATTGTTTATTTTATGCCATTGCTGCTTATCATTTTGACGATATTAGCGTATGCCTTAAAATGGAATAAGAATATTATGGCACTCGTAAATATGATTGCCTCTTTGATCGGAACATGTATTTCGGCGGCAATTTATTTTATCGCACCGAAAATGGTATCTGTGGAAGGCGATTCTATCAGCTCGATTATACACAAGTTTATAAAGAGAGATTATTTTTTGGATTTAGGCTCAAAATATGAAGATTTTTCATCAGATCTTGCCTCTGCATTATGGAATGCACTTCGTGGAAATGGATTTCTGATTACAGCAGTAATTTTTCTCCTTGTTTTGGCAATGGCAATTATTACTATGGCAGTAGGAAATAGTCGGCAGGAAGTACAGTTTGAAGAGCAGAGACAGGATTATAACCCAAATATAAATGGTTATATGAATCAGGGAAACATAGGAGGGTTTAACAATATTCCGGGTGCTGACATCCAGGCTGGCAACAATGGATTCGGTGGTTTCCAAGGCGGCGGAGGCTTTAATGGCACAATTTCAAATGAAAATAATGGATTTGGTTCAAGTTCGTTTGTAGTCGAAAAACAAAAAAAGAAAGAGTCAATTGTTCCACAGCCGCCGGTTCAGCAATTAGGCCGCGTACGATGCATTGAAGGAAATGCCAATGTACCGGGTTACAAATTCCCACAGGAAAATAAGATCATCGTAGGAGCGAATCCGACGAGATGTCAGATAGTAATCAATGGTGCGCCACATGTAAGTAATATTCACTGCAGTATTCGCTACAATGCACAGAGAAATACTTACATTGTAAAAGATCATTCGTCCAACGGAACCTTCGTCAATGGGGCAAGACTTCCGAAAGATCAGGCGATGGAGTATCCGGCGGGAACGATTTTGTCACTGGCGGATGGCAGTAATAAACTTCGTCTGGGAGATTGATACTATAATTTAATAATTCAAAAATAACATAATACAAGTTAGTTTTGACATTTTTTCCTCAAGCAGATCCTTCTTTGGTATGCTGGATACAGAAACAAAGTAGAAAGTTTATCAAAGGAGGATTCTATTATGAAAGCGAAAATTCAAAAAATAATGATGGTACTTGTAGTTATGTTTTTTTCCGTTTTAGGAATGCAGGTAAGCGCAAATGCCACAAGCATTGTGGATCTGCAGAATAAATTTCCAAACGGAGCATATTGGAATCATGTTGTCCGAAGTGGGCACAGATATTCCGGCTATAATGATGTCGGTGGATGCAACAATCCGGACGGCTATACCTGGACGCCATGTAATACACATAACGGAAATGTAGGTGTCGGAGGGTATGACTGCAATTCCTTTAGCGGCGGTATGCAGTGTAATGGATTTGCAAAAAAACTGGGATATGATCTTTATGGCTCAACCTACACATCGTGGGGACGCGGTTCTATCGGAAATGCAAAATGCGGCGATGTCATTCATTATTATGGAGCAGGAGCAGATGCTTCTTATGGACATTGGGCGATGATCATTGGAAGAAACGGAACGACGATCACACTTGGAGAAGCCAATGCCGGTGGAAGATGTAAGATCAGCTGGGGACGTTCTATCAATACAACGAGCATGTCAAGTTATACGATTTATTCGGCACCTTGGACCGCAACTTACAATTCTGATACAGAGAAGCCCAGTATTGGCGATGTTCGTATTACAGACGTAAATAAAGATGGATATACGATTACTTGTACGGTTTCAGATAATGTCGGAGTGACAGCAGTAAAGTTTCCTTCCTGGTGTAATGATATACACACCGGTGATAACGCCGTATGGCTGGAGGGTTCTGTGAGTGGAAATACGGCATCCTGCAGAGTAAATATCAGTTCATTGAAGTCAGGTGCCCGTCAAGGAAATTATATGACGCACATTTACGCATACGACGCAGCCGGAAATTGGGGAAGTAAAGCAATCTCAGATAGTTGTGTTTACCTCGATCGTACCGCACCGGTGATCAAAGATGTAGAGGTGACAGAGGTTGATAATACCGGTTATACCGTAACTTGTACTGCGACAGATGATAAAGGGATCAATCGTGTGCAGTTCCCGACATGGACAGAGAAAGACGGACAAGATGATCTGTGTCAAAACTGGCAGACAAATGCAGCAGTGAGTGGAACAAAAGATGGAGATACTTATACATTCCGAGTAAAAGATTCCGATCACAAATACGAAAGAGGAACTTATTATACTCATATTTATGCATACGATGCGGCTGGAAATGCTGCGATGATAATTGTGAATGATGTAGAAATAAAAAATGATCTCAATGGAGAAAAAGCAATCATTTACAATGGACATACTTACGTGAGATATGAAGATATTATGACATGGGATGAAGCAAATGCTTTTTGTAAAAAACATCTGGGTTATCTTCTTGCTATTAATACCGAGGAAGAGCAAAAGATAATTGAAGAATTTATCGCGGATGGAAAACGTTATTCGTATCATATAGGCATAAATGACACAGAAAAAGAAGGAAGTTTTGTCTGGTCAAGTGGTGAAAAAGTAACATATACCAATTGGGAGCCAAATGAGCCAAATGATTACGGAGACGGAGAGGATTATGGTCAGATACGGAGAAAAAGCGGACAATGGAATGATAACAGTATCGCGGATCTTTCTTGCGGATTTGTCATGGAACTTCCGTTTGATGTAGAAAAGGTAAATAGTACCTTGCTTGGTGGTTTGAATCAGGTATTGGCAAAATGGCTGCATAAAGACGATTCGTCTAAGGAAGAAGATCAGCATCCAAAAGAAACGGCTGAACCGACAACGGAATTGACAGCAGATCCGTCTCAAACATCTTCTGCGAATACAAAGAATAATAATGCGAATGTGCTTGTAAAAAAGATTACGATAAAGAGGCACTCCGGATATTACAAAGTGAAAAGATTTGCATTGAAAGCCAGAGTAAATAAAGAAGCGTCCATCAAAAAAATAGCATGGTCGAGCAGCAATAAAAAATATGTGTCGGTAAATTCCAGGGGAAGGGTATCCATTAAAAAAGCTGGCATAGGTAAGACAGTATCGATTACGGCAAAGGCGACAGATGGAAGCAGAGTGCAGAAAGTAATTAAAATAAAAGTCATGAAAAAAACAGGAAAACGTTTTTTGATAAAATTGAAAAAATAGAAAGGAAGAGAGTATTATGAATTTGACAAAGTGTGCAAAGGGACATTTTTATGATGGCGAAAAATATATGATTTGTCCACATTGTGCTGCAAATTTACCGGCGATGGAGTCGATGATAACTCCGCAAGTAATTGCTCCGTCAGAATCCTCTTTCATAGGTGATAGTCAAGAACAGCCGATTCTGAATGAAGTGAAACCGGCTCCGATAGATTGGAGTACATTTAATTGGGAAAATCCGGACCCGGTTATTTTGAAAAAAGAGGAAATGTATTTATCAAAAGTATTTCGTGTAATCGTATACCCAAGTGGAACGAAGATCATTCGACGAGTGATATTTTCTCCAACAGAGGAGAAAAGCACGATTTATGTTACAGATATTCCGCAACACAGAGTGGATGATGTTCATATACGGGTTTCCAGCGGATTAACCTGTTTTTCCCAGGCTTCTGTGTACTGGGTTTCGGAGGAAAAGGCTAAAGAAGTAGAGGCGGATTTAAAAAAGGCAGAGGCAGAAGGGCTGAAAGAAGAGAACTTGTGTGAAAAACAGATGGAAGACATCAATATACAGAGCAATTATTTGATGGAACAGTTTGAGATGTGGGAGATGATCAAAAAGAATTGCCTAAAAAAATTAAAAACCAAGAAAAATTGCAATGTCGAAGAAGAGTCCGCGAAACTTATGCAGATAGTGGAAAGACAGCATCATTTACGAAAACAGCTTATTGAATACAAAAATAAGATGGAACAGCTAACAGAAGAAAATGAAGAGAAAACAGATGTAAAGAAATTAAAGGATTATGGGGAAAAGTGTTTGAAACTGATTCTGCTTGCAGAACCGGGGCAGTCGTATTGTATTGATATCGAATATGAATCCTATGAGGCGACGTGGACACCAGCTTACGAAATCCATGTGGAATCAGCAAGAAATCAAGCGAGTGTTTATCTGTATGCGAAGATTAACAAAACAAGTGAGGAATCTTGGGAAGATGTTGATCTTACAGTATCGACAGGAATTGCACAGATATTTAATCCTTATATATTGAAGGAATTAAAGCCAATGGTTGTTATGGCTGCACCTAAGGAACTTCCGTATGGGGACTCAATAGAAGAGAACCCGGAATACACACATATGGAATTGAATCCAACGGCACCTTTGGCTGCACCAAGACCGGAGCCGGCAGAAGCAGATACTCCAATTGATTTTGATATCGAACATACCTTTAATCCGGAACCGATTGAAATCAAGGAAACGGCGACATCTGTGCGTCATGAATATCACTTGCAGGATCGAATTTCGCTGAGCCAAAATTCAAAAGAGAAGATGATTATATGGAAACAGGACATTGATGTGCAGCCGTATTATTTTGCTGTACCGAAAAATGATTCCGCAGAATATATGGCGATTCGTTTGACAGAATTGCAAAAGTTTGATGTGCTTGCCTGTAACGCCAAGGTGTATCTTGATGGTGAGTATACCAGAGAACTTTTTCTTCGCCAGGAGGAACTGGACAAGCAGGTGGTATTGGGACGTGCGAAAGGTGTTACCGTTAAGCGCAGTCTTCGCAAAAACGAGCAAAATGAAAAGAAATTACAGGGCAAAATCATTCAAAGCTATGAATATGTGATAAGAGTAACAAATGAGTTGAAGTACCCTATCCGACTGCATGTATTGGATTGTATCCCTATTACTTCGGATCCGGATGTACAGATTGAAGTGAAAACCTCCAGTGGTGCAGACATAAATCCGGGTACGGGAGTCTGCACTTGGAATGTATCACTTGAAGCGGAAAAGAATTGTAATCTGGAACTTTGTTACACAATTACACATCCGTCTAAGCAAAATTATGAATGTATATAACTGATCTTTATGAAAGATTAGTGTATATAAGTATAAAAATCAGGAGGAAAATAACATGAAACTAGCAAAAAAACTTGTAGCACACTTATTGATGATAGCGATGCTGCTATCATTAGGAGCAGGAGTGCAATTCAGAGACACAACAGTAAAGGCAGCAGGAGATTACCGGAGTTTAGCGCAGAATTTACCGCTGAATGGAACTTGGACAACAGACCAGTGGATTACAGAGAATAATACAGAACATTGGTACAAGTTTACAGTAGCAGATGGTGGAAAATTGACATTGAAAATCATGGCATATATGAAATATGTTTATGTAGATTTATTCACGGAAGACTTGTCAACGGATATAATTAATGTAGATTATTTTGCATATGGCTCAGAAACAGCACCCTCAACAGAGACATATACAAAGGTGTTGAGTGCAGGAACATATTATTTAAAAATATCACGGGACACATACAATGGAAAATATAAATTATGTGCAGACTATGAATCGTATGGTTTGACAAATCAAGGAGCAGATTCTTACGATTCACCCCAAATATTGCCAATTAATCAAACGGTGACAGGTGCAATGACAGAAACCGATAAAGAGGATTGGTATCGGTTGAATGTTTCTTCTTCAGGAAATTATGTGATTGACATTTCGGCATACATGAGATATATGGATTTGTATTTATATAATCAAGATTTGTCAAAAGAAATTGGAAGTATAAGTTACTTTGGGGGAACTGAGACAGCTCCGGGACGTGTAAAAAAGAATTATACATTATCTGCAGGAACATATTATATTAAAATTACTAGAGATGATCGAGGCAAGTATCTTCTTTCCTGGTCTGCTCTTACGCAGGAAAATTGTTCACATGATTACGATTCCACCTACGTATATGCAACATATTTGTCACAGGGATACCGTTTACATACTTGCAAAAACTGTGGTCATCAGTACAAAGATGAATTTTCAAGTAAAAAGGTATTGAATCAAGTGTCTTATCCATATGCATCAGCTGGCAAAAGAAAGATGACAGTTTCTTTCTGGAGCGTATCGGATGCAGATGGTTATCAGATTCGATATTCTACAAATAAGAAATTCAAAAGTAGAGTAAAGGTTACAAAAACAAAATTAACTCGAAAGACGATTAAAAAACTGAAACGCAGAAAGAAATATTATGTTCAGATTCGAGCATATAAGAAGGTACAGGGTAAGACGGTTTATGGAAAATGGTCTGCCAAAAAATCTGCAAAAATCAAATAAATGTATACCTATTATCGATTCAGGCTTCTGCAAAATCAGGAGCCTGAATCGGGGTAAAATCTCAGGAGGAAAATAATATGGAAAAACTTATTTTGGAAGTAAAAGGTGGACCGAAAAGTGCAGTGTATATGCTGCTTTTTAGTGGATTGCTGATGCCTGTTTTAGGTGTGATTTTTATCATTCTTTCACAGATGAAACGATCCACGCATGCTGTTTACACGGGTGTGTCAGGAACTATGTCTTATGCAGGAAGTTTCGGAGGAGGATATGTGGTAAGTGAAGAGGCAAGAACGGTTATGATCGTAGCCGGAATCGTATTGATTGGCTTAGGAATAGCGATTCTTGCCGGAATTCCATCGATATCGAAAACGACGATAAAAGTTTTTGATAATCATATCGAAGGGTGTATTTATATACCTATTATAATTGGTGTTGCGCGAAAAGATTTTCTGTTTCAATACAGCGAGATAAGCGGAATGCAAAATGTAAAAAATGTATTAGTGATACATTCTGCCGGAAAAGTAAAAAGAATTGCATTAAAAGACGAACAGACAGTTATGCAAGTAGTACAAGCGATTCAGCAAGCAACGATGTAAGGAGGAAAAGCGATGAAAAAAATCCTATCAAAAAGTATTGTATTTGTATTACTCGCGGCATTGTGCCTGCCGCAAAACAGTACGTTAAGTAACGCAGCGAAAAAAGATACAAAAAAAGTATTGTCTGCTTATGCAGCGATATTGAAAAAGAAAAAATATAAGAATGATGGAGGAGACACGAATAAACCTTCTTTTGCCCTGACAGATTTGAATGGAGACGGTGTTTCTGAATTGATTATAAGTTCAACAGATGACTTCCTTTCCAAGAAAGATTATTTTATGTATAAAAATGGGAAGGCAGTAAAGATAAAAACACCAAAATCTGATTTTTATCCTCTCTTTGGTACGTTGTATGAGATGCCATCCCGTGGAACGTATGCTTTCTACAGAGGTGGTCCGGGATTTGATGGTGAGAATGGAACCTTGGTAATGCCATATATATATTATGAGTACAAATTAAGCAAGGGAAAAATTAAATTGGTAAATGAGTTTGAGAAACGAGAAATTACCGACCGTAAAAATAGAAAAACAAATAAAATTACAAAAAATGGAAAGAAATGTTCGGAAAGAGAATTTAATAATGTGCAGAATTCCTTAGAAAATGAAATTGTTTTTGCGGCAAATACAAAAAGTAATCGCCAGATGAAAGGCGTTAATACGGTTATTAAAAAGAAAAAGACAACTGTAAAAAAGACAACGACTACGAAAAAAACAATTGATACTTGGAGTGAAATAAATTCTATTTAGAAATATTAAAACAGATGTGCGAGGTGACAAATTATGAACAATAAATATATTTATGCAGTAATGTTAGTTTGCCTAATAGCTGTATTTCCAATAAAAAGCGTTGAGGTAAATGCAAAAAATTATTATGATAACCAATTTAATGCGTCATTTTATAAAAATGTACCATATGAACGAGTAGATGAAGAGGAAAAAGAATGTAATTCAAATTCAATTAGCTGCATTTGGATAACGGAAGATACAAAGGTTAAACGGGTAAGTAAATTAGCGGATTTTAACTTAGATGGAAAAAAGGAAAAAGTTGAGTTTAGTTTGAATGAGTTAAAAAAAGGAAACCAGGTTATTTTCAGTCTTAAGATTAATGGGAAAATAGCTGAAAAGAACAAAGTTAAGAACTCAGATTGGCTATTTTCTTGTTTCTCTACGTTCCGGCTAAATGGCAAAATAATAGCAGCGTTATATTATGGCGACAATGATCTGTCGGGAGGCGGAGCAGTTGTATATGAATGGACGAAAAGTGGTTTGTTAAAGAAAATTATGACCTACAAAACAAAAGGTTATTTACAAATTTATAAAGCAAAAAGCGCGAAAATGAAACAAGATTTATTTTTTATTGAAGATCGACAACAATTAAGCAATCATTTCGGAGAAAAATGGCCGGCAAACGTTATGAAACATTATAAAAAGTATGCTAGAAGTAAAGCGAATACAGTTACAAAGACTTCTTATGCCGGATACCGGTTTGTGAAGAATAAGTTGAAATTGTTATCGAAAGACAATTATTATATTGTTGGTAATGGTTATGATTAGACAAAAATAGCAAAATAACAGTCATTTTTTACATATAACGTAACAACACTTCCTTTTTTGATAATATAGAATCACAAACAGGAAAGGAAGTGTTTTTTATGAAAAATTTTAAATGTAATTTAACACAAAGAATGTTTTGTGTGATGTTGGCAATTGCAGTTGTTTTTTCTGGTCTGTGTATACCTCAAAATGCGAAGACAGTAGAAGCCGCATCACCAGTAGTTGAACAGGCTATTTCTTGGGCTATTTCAATAGCAAATGATAATTCTCATGGTTATAGTATGACATCACGTTGGGGACCGGATTATGATTGTTCTTCTTTTGTGATTTCCGCATTTCGCAATGCGGGTGTAAATGTGGGAAGTGCAACATACACAGGAAATATGCGGTCACAGTTTACACAACATGGATTTCAATGGATTCCCTGGAGTCAAATTGGAGGAACGTCAAATCTGCAGCGTGGCGATATTCTCTTAAATGATGCACAGCATACGGAAATTTACCTTGGAAATAACCAAAATGTTGGAGCACATTCGGCAAAGGGCCACCCGGAGACCGGAGATCAAACAGGAAATGAGATTTCTGTATCCGGATATTACAATCATCCATGGAATGGGGTATTGAGATATATTTCAAGTCAGACATGTAATTGTTCAACGGATTATGCCGGCGACTATTATGTTTCTACAAACAGTCTGCCATTGACGATGCGCAGTGGTCATGGAACTGGTTACAGTGTCGTGACTTCGATTCCCAAAGGCTCGACTGTACATGTGAGCCGCGCAAATGGCAGCTGGGCTCATGTAGAATGGAATGGACATAGTGGATATTGCAGTATGCAGTATCTAACAAGAGTTAGTTCAAAAAGTTATAATCTTCATGTGTGGGTATCGGATGCCAAAATGGGAGAAGTGCCATCAGATTTTGAGGTTGGAAATCGATATTATATTTGTTATGAATTGATTGATGAATCAACTGGAAAACGGGCAAGTGAAACAAGTAATATTAGCTATAATGCGAAAGAAACCGTTCGTAATTCGAAAGGAACTGTATTTGAATATACTTATCCGAATAGTGACAACAATTGGATTTCGTTTGTTTGTGAAGATGAAGACACTTATACAGGAACGGTTACAATCAGCGGCAATGTAGACATCACTTGTTCCGTATCTTTCAATGTGCGAACAGCATCAATACCACAAGCCAAAATCTGGCTTTGGAATAACAATGAAGGAAAAGAAATCGATTCGGTTACTGTCGGTGAAAATGTGAAAGTAAGTTATCTGATCCGCGATAAAATAAGTGAGAAGGATCTGAATGATGTTACGAGCAAATGGACGCAGGGTGATGGCTATGTCGTGACAGTAAAAGTATATGATCCAAATAATAACGAAGTGAAATCAAAATTATTCAAAAATGAAGATCGTACTTGGACAGAATTTACACCGCTAAAAACGGGACAATATAAGATTAAGGTAGAAATTTCCGGCACATTAAGCGGAACCTTAAATAAAACCCTTACAGTAGATAAGAAAGTTGTTCCAACGACAACGCCAAAACCAACGGCAACAGCGACACCAACAGTCACCCCGGAATCAACACCAAAAGCAACACCAACAGTCACTCCGGAATCAACACCAAAAGCGACACCAACAGTCACCCCGGAATCAACACCAAAAGCGACACCAACAATCACTCCGGAATCAACACCAAAAGCGACACCAACAGTCACCCCGGAACCAACACCAATAGTTACACCAACGGTGGCACCAACACCAGTAAATTCTCCATTGCCTGATAAAAAGGACTGGAAAGACACCGTAAAATCTGCGTTATCAAAATTGCATTCTTTTATAGCTGGAGAGGACGAAGACGAATTTACAGATGAAATTAAAGTTGGGAAAATTTCTTTAAAATACGTTAAGAATCTCAAGGGAAGAAAACTTTTGCTTCGCTGGAATAAGGACGTAGATGTTGATGGATATCAGATAGAATATTCTACAAATAGAAAATTCAAAAACAGTACTGTTTCACAGGCAAAGCGGACAAGTGGTACAATTCGGAAACTGGATAAAAACAAAAAGTATTATGTTCGAGTTCGTGCCTATAAGTGGGATGACGGAGAGAAAGTTTTTGGAAAATGGAGCAAAATAAAGAAAATTACAGTAAAACGATAGGAGGTACATAGTATGAAATGTCCAAAATGTGGTACATTGTTACCAGACAATGCAAAGCTTTGTGGGGTATGTGGTCAGGCTTTTCAGCAGAGCCAGTCACAATATCAAAATTTCTTACGAAGGTGATAGTTTTATTGTGCCGATGAAAGGTTGTTCTTATGCAAGTGCAGATAAATTTCACAAGGATTTGAGAAATTACTTGGATAGAATTAAGAAATAATTGTGTCAGATCGGAGGAACATCAAAATGAAGAAAATGCTATGTAAAATTTTAATGCTTTGCTTTGTTGCAGGTGGATTGTTTATGTTTAATAATTCTAGTGCAGTATTTGCAAAACCAAAATATGAAGTGGTTTGTATTAATGCAATAAAAGGAAATACGGTCTATTATTATAAATGTAATACAGCAAGAGAAGAGCCTGTGGTAGTTGGAAAACTTAAGAAGATCAAACTATCAAAAAAAGCATCATTTTACGTCATGCCGGAGGGCGAGGATTACTCTCCCGAAGCTAATCCGTATCGCATAAGTAAGAAAAAGATACAACAGAAGATTAATGCAAGCCGTAAATGGAATGGAAAAGGTTTTTATGTTGTTATCATTATCAAAAATGGTAAAGTTACTAAAATTCAAGAACCATACTGGCCATAAATGAGGAAAGGTCGCCAAATAGATTTTGCGGATCTGTTTGGCGGCTGATTCTCAAAAATTGAAACAAGGTTTATATATTACCTTGCAGGCAATGTTTATAACAATAAAAAGGAGGACATCAAAATGAAGAAAATACAAAAATTAAGTTTTTTATTTCTGCTTGCAGTCGCACTTATTTTTGGAATGCAGTTGAGTAAAAATCAGGCAGAGGCAAAAGTGCCGGCTAAAACGTTAAAGGAAGTTTCACGTTTGATGAAAGGAAAATATGACTATTATGGTCAGCAGGGATTGTATAAAGTCCGCTATGCGAAATGGAAAAATGATCATTTTGTGTGGTATTGTGATGGCAAGAAATCAAATGATGATAAAGTCTATAAGATTAAGAAAGTAAATGCAAAAAAATATATTTTCTATTTTAAAAAACATGGGAAATACCGCTATGAAGCAGTGGTTAAAAATGGGAAGATTACGGAACTGACAAATTATTTGGCGTGGAAAGGAAATGATGTTTCAACGTCGTCTTCTCTTGGATTGTTGGAAAATTAAATAGGATGAAAAAAGTTTAAATTGGTAGTTGACATATCTCAATTAATAGTGTATTATCATACACAAGCAAGTAAATAATTTGAGAGTCTAATATCTATCATTCTATTTTTCTTGCTTATCGAAACTTTTTACCCACATATTTTTAGAAAGCAAGAGAAGAAAGGGATGGTATTTATTGACAAAAGATTTAACTGAAAAAAATCTTGTGGAAGCTCCGGAAGTGTTTGCTGACATCAGTAATGTCAATCTGTATGACGGTGAGCAGGTGATCCAGCCGGAAGATCTGGAATTGCTGCCACAGGAAATGCACTACAAGGGTAGCGAAGGGAAGCCTGCGAAAGTAATGGCAGATGTGCGGATGCGCTGGCGCAAAAATGGAACGATCATTGCGCTCATACAGATGGAGAACCAGTCGGAGATCAATAACATTATGCCGGTGCGGGATCTGGGTTACATTTTCAACAACTACAACGAACAGATCAAAGAGCATAAGAGGGAGAACGAACGCAATAGCAGACATTTTTACGGTAGAGAACTGGCAGATGGTGACCGTCTGCAGCCGGTTATTACATTTGTTATCTACTATGGCAAGGAAGAATGGACACGGCCGCTCAGCATCCTGGATATGCTGGATTTGGAGGAAGAAGGGAAAAAGAAGTTGCAGCCATTTCTCTTAAATCATAAGATTCATCTAATATCCTTGAGCAATCTGGATGAAAACGAGATAGAAAAGTACAAGTCGGATTTCTGGCATGTGATCAAGTTTTTAACGCTGCGTGGTCATGGCAAAACCCGTAAGTATCTGGAAGAAGAAAGCAGCAGGAGAACGGTGAAACATCCGGAAGAAGTAAGTGATGTGCTATATGCACTTAGCAAGGATAAACGTTTTCTGGAAACAGATTTAACCCCAAAAGGAAAGGAGGAATCGCAGATGGGACCGATTTCAGACGTGTTAGATGAGATAGAGGCGATAGGGTTTGAGAAAGGTGTTGAACAAGGCATTGAGCGTGGCGTTGAGCAGGGATGTCAACGCGTTAATCATTTACATGCAGCACTGATCAAGGACAATCGTACGGCAGAACTTTTTCAATCAACACAGGATCCTGAACTTCAGGAAAAGTTGATGGAAGAGTACGGGATTAAATAGTATTGTAAACTGTTGGTGAAATTATGTGGGAAAAGGTTTTAATAGGGTGAGAATTATGGCATAGAGCAGGCATTAACCTGCTCTATTTTCATCTACCCTTTTTATCATTCCATAGGCAATTTTTTCGCCCGAATTTCCGGAAGGCTGGGTATGAAAATCGTCTGGATCAGAATGCACGATGACAGTGCGGCCAATGACATCGGATACTGTAAATTGTGGTGTAATTGTGGCGAACCATGCCCTGCCGTTATTTACGAAAAGAGGTGGCAGATCACCGGCGTGCATGGGGTGCGGGCAATTATACGCTGGCCGCAGGAAGCAACTTGCTGAATCATACATAGGAAAACCTCACATAGTGTAATGAAAATGTTCTTTTATACTAATATGTAAGAAAGTGAAAAATGTTCAATTAATGGTTGACAACGTAAACCAACAGCGTTATAATGGGTTTACAAAGTAAACCGAAAAGGAGGATGAAAATGATCACAAGTAAGGAATGGTACATCATGCAGGTGTTATGGGAAAATGGTGCCTGTAGTTTGATGGAAATTGTGGCTCAGATGGAAAGAAAGACAAAATGGAGCAAAAGTACCTGCGCGACGATGCTTCGCCGAATGACAGAAAAAGGGGTGATTGGGTATGAGATGAAGGGGAAAACGAAGTATTTTTATCCTATCGTTCAGAAGGATGAGGTGATTATGCCGGAGACAAAAAGTTTTTTGGGGCGTATCTATGATGGTAGTATTGGAGCGATGATGAGCACACTTGTGAAGCAGGGGGATTTGAGCGAGAAAGATATGGATGAATTAGAAGAAATATTAAAAAATGCACGTGAGAATGCAGAAAAGAAGGGGTGATCGTATGCGGGAAATAATGATTTCATCGACGGTTATGATTTTGCTGGTTATGCTGTTTCGTGTTATTTTTCGAGGGAAAGTCAGACATTGCTTGATATATGCCATGTGGCTTTTTGTGGCATTGCGTCTGCTTGTACCGGTAAATATTGGAACCTTTTCCTTTGGTGTGTCGGGAATGATGAATCAGGTTCAAAATCATACAGAAAATACAAAGGAAATAGAAACTGACAAAATGCAGGAAGGCTCGTTAAATACGCTTGTTCTGCATAAAAATACAACTACAAATAGCAAGATGACAGTACTGGAAGAAAAGGAAACTCCGGCGCAGATTTCTGCGCAGGAAAAAATGCAGGAAGCGTGGAAGGCGTATAAAGATAAAATTTGGCTTGCTGGTACAGGTAGTATTCTTTTAGTGGTTTTGGTAGCAAATATTTTTTATGTACATAAACTGAAAAAGAATAGAAAATCTTTTGATAAATTTCGAGAGGGAAAACTGCCGGTATATGTAACGGAAAGTGTGCAGGTGCCATGCTTGTACGGGGTGTTTAAAACAGCAATTTACCTTCCGGCGCAGAGACTGGATCAGCTTACGGAAGAACAGGTGAAATGGATCATTTGCCATGAAGAGTGTCATTACCGGCAGGGAGATCATATCTGGTCATTGCTGCGAATCCTGTTGACGGCGGTGTATTGGTTCCATCCGCTCGTGTGGGCGGCGGCTTATTTGTCAAAAAAAGATGCGGAAATTTCCTGTGACGAAAAAGTGTTAGCAAACTCGAATCTGACGCAGAAAATAGCTTATGGGAAGACGTTGATCTGCGTCGCATCCCGAGACCGGAAGTTGTCTGTTTTTTATCCGACGACTGCGGTAGTGGGGACAAAAAAGGAATTGAAAAATAGAATGCGAAAAATTGTGGAAGAAAATAAATACAAAAGAAAAGCAAAAGTGGTATTGGCTGTTATTATGGTGACGAGTGTAGTATTTACCTTTAGTGGATGTGGAAATGTGACACAAAAAGATGCACAAAATTCATCGGCCACATCGGATAAAATAGAAAAATTGCAAACAACAAAAAACGACAATTCGAAAGCGGCGGAGCAGGAAAAAGATACGATAAAAGATGATACAAAATGGAATGAAAAATTTACAGATTTTTTGAAAGAAAATCAAAAGAAATACAAATTATTTTCTGTAGTGACGGTCGGTGAAAAGAGAGAGCCGGTGCTCCTTGTGTCGAAAAAACAATACGCAAGTGATGTGTTAGACGGACTTTCCAGCAAGATACGAACGGACGTTACCGAAACCAGTGAACCGATGAAGATTAAGACGGGAGCGGATGTATATGTTTTGCAGGGCGATGAAGTGAAGAAAATAGATTCTATTTCGTGTTCGAGCAGCGGCGAGTGGATTCATGTGAATGAGGGAAAAGTGTATGTGGATACACATCATAGTTTGACCGGGTTCGAATGGAATGATGGAAAGTGGACTTCGAACGAGATCGCACAAAAAATGGACAAGGACTACGAGAATTATGATACCGAATTTGCGAAGCAGTTCTTCTGGAATTTTGAGGTTGCGGACAGTGTAATATTTTGGAATAATACGAGTAAAAATAGAAAGAAAATAGAAACCGATTCGTATGGATCCGATTCGGTATTTCGTGTGCGGCTGGTAGATGGCGGTGTTAATTTTGAAAATCAGGCTGGCAGCGATATCGTCCGTGATCTGAAAAAGACGGAGCAAACGGTCTTTGTATGTGATACCAGTGCGATTTATAAAAAAGAAAATAAACCGGTTCTTTGGTTCAATTGTGTCAATGATAAGAAGGAACAAAGGATTTGGAGTGCGTCGCCAAGTGTATGGGATCAGACCAAATGGGAGCAGTATTATATAGTCGAGGGAAAAAAGAAAGAATCGACGATGCTGCGTCTGCGTCCGGCGACATTTTTCGGAAAAGGCAAAGCCGGGTATGAATGGCAGCAATTTTATCTGACAAAAGATGGAAAAGAACATGTGACGGACGAAGACAGCATAATCTATGATCCGGATGCGGTGACGCAGGAAGATGTGGATAAAATGGGAGCATTCATTGATCATTTGTGGAAGAATCGTCTGGAGAAAGCGGAGTGCCTGATCAGTACGTATGAATATTTGGATATGTATAGTGGTTACGGCGATATTATGCATGAGAAATTATTGGCGGAAAAAGAAAAAATGAAGTAACTATTCAGGCCCCCTCTCTCTCATTCGCATTTCGAACACTTCGTGTTCTTTCCCGCCTTTGACAAGGCTAAAAA
>OGPJ01000506.1_pt1 | contig 31250 bp, 25 predicted proteins | sample 1552831 | NCBI WGS metagenome assembly OGPJ01 (sample SAMEA2579914, study PRJEB22360) | human gut metagenome | biome: human gut; feature: human-associated habitat; material: faeces | place: Denmark | collected 2008/2010
GGCATGAGCTCGTTCACCCGCTCGACGATGCGGCGCTGCTCGGCGAGGGGCGGAATCGGAAGAAATAGCTCTTTTAGCACTGCTGCTTTGATTCCTTTTGCGGTCGTCCCCGTGGCATGATCCTTAACTTGAATTTGGAACAGTGGAGATAGAATTATTTGGCAGAACAGGGCATTGTCTGGACCAACTGTGCCGTAATTCTGAAGGGTAATGACACGCTGTCCACAGCTGCAACGTTTCATTTCGCATATCGCGCAATACCCCATCGGGGCTTCGGTTGTAAACAGCAAATCGCCACGGTGGGTCTCCCCGCGAGACAAGCGTGTTGCATATTCGTCTTCTGAAATATACTCCTCGCGCGTGTAATCAATATAGCCTTGGCGAATGTTGCTCGCAGTCATTAGTCGAACACCTGAAGGTGATTTTTGAGGTGTTTTACCCCTGTAATCAATGAAGTTATATACGGTTTCCAGCCTTGCCCAAGCCCACCCCTCGGGCAGCTCCTCAAACGGCACTTCGTTCGCGATGCACTTATCGCTAGTCACGCGACCTTTGGCGTCCACCCGCTTCTCATAGGGGGAGCCATCGGAACCGATATAGATAATGCTCTCCCCGCCCTTCGGGAATTTAGCCTTACCCTCAGCAATAAGCTTATGCTTCTCTTCACGAATACGCTCAAGCAGGACGCTTGCAGGCTCATCACTCGGGTCTTGTGGAACGAGCTTTCCCTCAATCGCCATTTGCAGGATTGAGTTCTTCAGGTCTTTTGCCTTCATCTACGCCTCAATCCCAAGAATCTCGCAAATACGAGCAAGCTTCTGGTCAATCTCGGCATCGAGCTTAGCGCGCTCTTCTTTGTAGTTCCTGATCAGTTCGTCAGGCGGTAAGATCTCCTCTTCCTCGTGAGGATAGCCGCACACGTCAAAGTTAAAACCGCCGTCTCGCAACTCGTCAACCGTATAGTACTTGGCCTTGGGATTGCCGTCTTCCTCGATATCCCAACGGTTCTCCCACCATTCCTTTACAGGTGCAAAATGTTCGATCCTAATGGGCTTGGTCTTAGAGAAGTGTTTATACCCCTCGGGCATGTCCATGCGATAGAACCAAACGCCCTCAGAGGCCCCCGTATTATCGAAGAACAGAACGTTAGTAGTGATGCTCGTGTACGGAGCGAAGACACTCTGTGGAAGGCGCAAGACAGTATGCAAGTTCATGTCCTCAAGCAGGCGACGCTTGATCTCCGTCTTTGCACTATCCTGGCCAAAGAGAAAACCATCCGGAATGATAACAGCAGCGCGGCCGCCTCGCTTAAGACGATAAAGAATGAGTCCAAGGAATAGATCTGCGGTCTCGGAGCTACGGAGTGCAACAGGGAAGTTGTTTTGCACCGATGCACTCTCGGACCCGCCATAGGGCGGGTTCATAAGTACGACGTCAAACTGGCCGCCAGGCTTGTGCTTCCACTCGCGAACATCCTTCTCGAGAGAGTTATCGTGAAAGACTTCAGGATTATCGATATCGTGCAACAGCATGTTGGTCACGCACAGCAGGTAAGGGAGCTGCTTCTTCTCGATGCCATAGACCGATCTTGCATAGAGTTCACGATCGGCTGGAGTCTGAACCTGGGAGTCGAGAATCTTGAGGGCGCTCGTCAAAAAGCCGCCCGTGCCACACGCGAAGTCAGCCACAGTCTCGCCGAGCTTGGGCGCAAGCGCCTGGGCCATAAAGTCAGTCACCGCTCGGGGCGTGTAAAACTCGCCGGCATTACCCGCGGACTGTAAGTCTTTCAGGATGGTCTCATAAATTTCACCGAAGGCGTGGCGCTCTTTGTACTCGGTAAAGTCAACCGACTCGTCAATCTCGTTGATGACTTGACGAAGTAGAATCCCATCCTTCATGTAGTTGTTGGCGTCAGTAAAAGCAGCCTTGACGACGACGTGTCGCAAAGGCGCATCAGGTGCAAGCTCAAGACTCTCAAGAGTCTTGAATAGATCATTGTTTACAAAGTCGAGAAGCTCATCGCCAGTAAGCGCCTTGCCGTCTTTCGCATCGTGCGCCCAGCTATACCAGCGCAAGCGCTCGGGGATGATGGACTGATAGGAGTCATCGTGAAACTCCCACTCCTGCTCCTTGGCATCGTAAATCTTGAGGAAGAAAAGCCAAGTCATCTGCTCAATGCGCTGCGCATCGCCATTGATGCCGGCGTCTTTGCGCATGATGTTCTGCAGGGTCTTTACGAGAGATCCCAGTGCCATTTGCTATCGTTACCTTTCTCTATGCGATGTAGAGCTCGTCCTCGAGCATCTGCGCTGCCTGAATGTACTGTTGTTTGCCGCCGAATGCGGCGACGATCTTCATTGGGCTGCCAAACCGACGGAATTCCTCGAGGTCGAGGACGTGGGTGTCGTCCAAGTCTACGAGGTTCGACGTCGCATATTTGTCGAGAAGCGCTTCAAGGACCTCACGCGCGACGCCGGCATACTCATAGAGCACGCCCTTTTTCTTGACACTATTGGCTCTCTCGCTGCGCGTAAGAGGTCTCTGGTCGTAAGCAATGTGGCAAATGAGGTCAAAGTCGCTCATTTGCTCCTGTCCAGTCTCGAGCCGCAGCTCATCCAGGAATACGCCACGCGCGCGCAGCTCATCGATAATCGCTTGTTTCTTATGTTCAGAGTTCCACGCCGCTAGAAAGTGGTCAAGAGTGTCGTATTCGCCGAGAATGTTTTTTCGCGTATAGTCCTTAAGGCTCTCAGTTACAAGAAGGCCATCGGAGGAGTAATACTGCACCATCTCCGACACTACATAGACGTCGGCCCCATGAACGTGATATTTCACATGGGAGGACGGATCGTCCGGCGGCAATACGGGTGGGTCTACGATCGGAGACGGAGGCGGAACGGGACTGCCGCCATTGCCGCCGGGACCCGGGTCCGCAATGGGGTCACCCGGATTAGGCTCAAACACAACAACAGGTTCGCCATCAAACTCGGGATCTGCAAACAAACGCGATGCGTCACGAAAATCGAGGATGGTGAAATAGAGTTTGTCGTAGTCCTCACAGATACGGGTTCCGCGGCCGATAATCTGCTTGAACTCCGTCATTCCGTGCTCACCGAACTTGTTGTCGAGCACGACTACCTTACACGTCTTGCAATTAACACCAGTGGTAAGAAGCTTCGAAGTCGTAACGATGGTCGGGTATTTCTCGTCGGGGTCGATGAAGTTATCTAACTGAGCCTTACCTTCCCTGTCGTCACCCGTAATCTTCATGATGTAGGTGGGGTGATCTCTTACGATATCGGCATTCTCGTTTACAAGGGCACGTCGCATGTTTTCGGCATGCTCGATGTCAACGCAAAAGACTATGGTCTTGGAGTAACGATCCGTCTCCTTTAGAAATTGAGTTATCCGCTTGGCAACTTCCTCGTAGCGCTCTTTGATGACAATCTCGCTGTCGAAGTCTTGCTTCTCGAAAACACGTTTGGGCAGAGCTTCGCCGCAATCATCTACGGCGCCTTCCTCAGTACGGTATCCGTAAATGTCGACGTTCAGCTTAGGACGAATAACTTTATACGGGGCAAGAAAGCCATCCTCGATTCCCTGTTTAAGGGAGTAGGTGTAGACAGGTTCGCCGAAGTAGGTAATGTTTGAAACCTCTTCCGTCTCCTTTGGCGTAGCCGTCATACCGATTTGAATTGCACAATTGAAATACTCAAGTACCTTACGCCATGCGGAGTCCGCCGCGGCGCTTCCGCGATGGCACTCGTCGACGATAATCAAATCGAAGAATTCCGAGTCGAACTCGCGGAATATTTCTTCACCGTTTTCTCCAACAAGCTGTTGGTAGAGCGAGAAATAGACCTCGTAAGCAGAATCGAGCTTTCGACCTACGACCTTGGTTGTAACCCTCTTGAGAGGCTTGAAATCGCCGTCTATGGTCTGGTCGACGAGAATATTGCGGTCCGCCAGATAGAGAACCTTACGAACCTCGGTAGTCTGTCGCAAGCGATGAACGATTTGAAAAGCCGTAAAAGTCTTTCCCGTTCCCGTTGCCATAACGAGCAAGATGCGATTCTTGCCTCGTGCAATAGCTTCAAGCGTACGATTGATGGCGATGCACTGATAGTAGCGAGGGTGATTGCCACCGTGCTCCTGGTAATACGGAGCGGTCACAATCTCCTGGCTATACGGATGCTCAAGCCCCTTAGCTTTTGAGTATCGTGTCCAGAGTTCCGCCGGAGTGGGAAACTCGTCCATGGTAAAAGCGCGCTCTTTCCCGGAAAGAAAATCGTGTTCAACAAAACCCTTTCCGTTTGAGCTGTACGCAAACGGAATATCGAGCAGCTGGGCATATCCCATCCCCTGTTGGAGACCGGCATCAACGGTGTGCTCCGTATCCTTGGCCTCGACGATTGCGATAGGAATGCCCGGAGCATACATCAGAAGGTAGTCAGCCTTCTTCTTGTCTTTACGGGTGACCATGCTTCCGCGCACAACGATCTCGCCACTGGTAAAGAAATACTCGGTGAAGACTTGGGTATTACGATCCCACGACTTCATAATCGCAGGATCAATGAGTTTAAGCCGTGTGTCAGACTCGTTCATACGTCTCGGAACTCCTCGTTGCGCAAGACGGCAACTGTTGGTGTTGAACTGGTTAATTTTATCATCACCATGCAATCTAGCAGCCGCTTTATACGAAATGAGGCGAAGCAAAGTCAGCGCCGCGAGAAAGCTCCAAAAAAAACAAAAGAGCCCCGGCGAATCGAGTCAGAGGTCATTCCCGGAGCCTCGCCTACCTCCCCTCCGTTTTCAGCATCAGCAGCAGGTCGCCCAGCTCGGGGCACTTGCTGGAAAGGCGCGTCTGGGGTCGCTCGCCCATCCCCCACCGTTGGCGGACTTCCTGGACGCACGGGCTCACGCGGTAGTCCCCGTCCATCATTTGCTTGAGCAGCTTGGCGGTCACGCGCGCATCGGCTAGGGCGCTGTGGGCGTGGCCCGTCGACTCGTCGAACTCGATGCCAAACCACGTCGCCGCGTCACTCAACGAGACGCACCCGTGGCTGCCCACGTCCATGATCGAGGTGTAAAACGCCTGCAGGTCGGCCCAGTCCGTAGGAAATGCGGAAAGATCGATGTGCTTTGCCTGGCACTCGGTCAAAAGCTGTCGACGATCCGCCCCGCTCCAACAGACCACCTGGGCGGAGTAGCGACCGATCCAATCGCTGAGCCTTTTGATCACCACATAGAGCGGATCGGCCATCGCGGTGTCCACGGCCGATATCCCCGTAAGCTCGCGGACGGGAAACGCAACGCCTTCGGTAAATTCCGTCTGCACAAACTGCGAGAACTCGCCCATAACGTTGCCGTGGTAATCGAGCTTAACGGCGCCGATCTCGATAATCTCATTGCGCAGTCCACGGCGCTGGCGTTGCTTTGGCACCGGCGCAAACTCAAAGTCAAGCACAATCTGGCGCGCAAAGTTCGTCGTATCGATAGCCGAGATACACGGCGTCTTTTCAGCTGACACGGTTAGGGCCTTTCTCCGTTGCTTGTCGCTTGCTACATAGGCGGCTACATTGCCGTAAGGATAGGCGCCCGTGCGGACATGAAGGCGGGACGCAATGCCACGCGCGCCAGGCACACGCCATACAGTCGACCCCAAGAGCGCCGCCCACTCTATTCAAATGGATGAAAAAGATTGAGGCCCGGTGACTTGAATCAGAGGTCATCCCGGGCCCATCAGAGCTCGTAGAGCTCTTGGTTGCTTTGGTCTTGCTCTTCACGGCGCTTATCGAACTTTCCGAGGCACTCAAGCAGCATTCGAAGCATAACAAGTCGCTGCCATTAAGGCTTTGACCCCTTGACCAAGCAACGGCGCTGCCCAGCTATCACCCTTGGGCTGCCGTCAACCTTATTATATCCACGGACGTCGGGTCTAACAAATGGATTTTCGGTAATGAAGCCTCAGCGCACGCAAAAGGGGCGGTGCTCCACCACACGTGGACCGTTCCGGAAACTCCGGGGCAAATCCGCCCTGCGAGCGCTTGTCCAGAACGTCCTCGCTCATCAACTCGCAGCTCCATTATAAGCGAACATATATTCGTATTTATGGCTGCACTTTGATAGAATGATTGCTGTTGACGGCAGTTCCATGTGCCGGGCAGCGCCCTCCATGCGACGGGAAGTGATGCCCATGACCGATCTGATTGATTTTGTGAGACTTCTGACCGCTCTGGTCTCGTTCTTCACAGCGCTCGTCGGGCTTTCCGAGGCACTCAAGCAACGTTCGAAGCAACGTAAGACGATATGAGAAAGCCATTGGGGCCGCCTCCCCCGCGGCGCAGCTTCTTTCCGCGGGCTCGGGATGCCACAATGGGCTTTGAGTATCGGCCCGTGCGGTAGCCCTTACCGCACCTGCGGGGAGGAGGCTTCCCATGCCCCATGTTACCTCCATCGGCCTGGACGTCCACGCGCGATCGGTCGCCGCCGCGGCGTTCAACCCCTTCACCGGCGAGGTGGTGCACCGTGACTTCGGGACGGACGCCGCCGAGATCGCGGAGTGGGCCCTCGGGTTCGAGGAGCCCAGGGCCTGCTACGAGAGCGGCCCCACCGGCTTCCACATGGCGCGCGAGCTGCGCGCGCTCGGCCTCGACTGCGCCGTGGCCGCCGTCTCCAAGATGCAGAGGCCGGCGGCGGACGCGCGCCGCAAGAACGACCGGCGCGACGCCGAGTTCATCGCCCGCATGCTCGCCACCCACAACATCGTGGAGGTCCCGCTGCCCGATGCGGCCGTCGAGGCCGCCCGGGACCTCGACCGCGCCCTCGACGACGCCACGGTGGAGTACCGCCGCGCCAGGCAGCGCCTCAACATGTTCCTGATCAGGCTGGGCCACGTCTGGGACGAGCGCAACGCCGACGGGGCGAGGAAGGGATCCTGGACGCGCGCCCACTGGAGGTGGATATCCGGGATCAGGCTCGAGGGGCCCCAGCGCGACGTGCTCGAGTACTACGTCACGGCCGCGAGGTGCGCGGAGTCGGACCGCCGGCAGCTCGAGAAGGAGGTGCTCGCCCTCGCCCGGACCGACCGGTGGCGCCCGGCCGTCGAGGCGCTCTCCTGCATCAAGGGAATCGACACACTGACGGCCTTCAGGCTCGCAGCCGAGGCGGGCTCCTTCACGAGGTTCCGGACGGCCCCGGCCTTCGCGAGCTGGTGCGGGCTGATCCCGTCGGAGCGCTCGAGCGGCGAGACCGAGCGGCGCGGCGGGATAACCAAGACGGGCAACCGGCTCGCCAGGACGGCACTGGTGGAGTCGGCGTGGCACTACCTGACGTGCCCGGGGCGGCCGAAGGACCTCGCCAAGGGCCAGGCCCCGGACCGGGTCGCCCGCAGGCATGCCGCCAAGGGCGTGCGGAGGCTGGTCGAGAGGCGGGAGGCGCTGCTCGCGCGCGGGGTCCACAACAACAAGGCGAACGTGGCCACGGCGCGCGAGCTCGCCTGCTGGGTGTGGGCGGTCGGCCTCATGGCCGAGGAGGCGTAGGGGGCCGGTCCCCCGCACATAAGCCGATCACCCCGGAAGCGGTTCGATCCGAAGCCGTTGAGGCGAACCTCAGGTCCCTTTTCTGCGAGCGCCCAGGGCGCCACACGCGTGCACAGACTGTCGGTTCGACGAAGAAGCCTCAGCCGTAGCAACGGATTGCCCAGCGAGAGATCGCCGCGGGCGGATATTAAACTGCAAAGACGAGCGTCGGGAAGACACGCCGAGGTCGCCGCGGACGGGTTGATATAGGGAGAGGGCCTGACCCCATATCGTTGGGGCCAGGCCCGATTTTGCCTCTTGACAATGTCCTGCTCATATTAAAAGGAACGTCCCCAAGTGCCGAACAAGTGCCGGCAACGACAATGCCGCAGGTAGAGGACGGAAAGCGAAAACGCCCCTAAGCGAGCAAGGTGACGTGAAAGAGGAGGGCATTGACCTTTTGGTCATGCCCGACGATTGAACGTCAGATTGCCGCTTAGGGGCGTTTGCAGCGTCAATTGGTTATGCAAATACGATCAAGTTATCCCTGTGTATCGCGGGCTTCTCGGCCAAGTCGGCCAGCAGGCGGTTGCTGGCAATCTGGTCCTGACGGCGTCCGGCTGCAAGCTCCAGCACGTCCGAATCGGCCTCGGCGATACCGCGGGCGACGACCATACCTCTCGGATCGCACACATCGAGCACATCGCCCTCGGCAAACTGGCCATCAACCTCGCGAATACCCACCGCGAGCAAGGACGAGCCACGGCTGACCAGCGCCTTCGCAGCACCATCATCGACCGTCACCGAACCATGCGCCTTGTCGCCCAGCGCGATCCACAGCTTGCGGGGTGCGATGTCCAGACGCTCCGCCGGCGGATCGAACAGCGTGCCCACGCTCTCGCCGCGGGCGAGACGCACGAGCGCATCGGGCTCCTCGCCCGAGCAAATCACGCTCTGGATGCCCGCCGTCATCAGGATGCGGCTCGCGCGGATCTTGGTAATCATGCCGCCCGTTCCCACCGATGTGGAAGAATCGCCCGCCGAGGCGATAATCTTGGCATCGATCTTATGCACGACCGGGACGAACTCGGCCGTGGGGTCCTCATGCGGATTGGCGGTATAGAGACCATCGATGTCCGAGAGCGTCACGCACAGATCGGCAGAAACCAGGCAGCTCACAAGCGCCGCCAGTGTGTCGTTGTCGCCAAACTTGATCTCATCGACGGTAACGGTATCGTTCTCGTTGACGACCGGCACCACGCCAAGCTCCACGAGGCGCAGCAGGGCGTCGCGCGCATGCAGGTAGGACGTGCGGCGGGCCGTGTCGTGGCGCGTGAGCAGTACGAGCGAGGTGAGCAGGTCGCGCGCATGAAACTCCTCGTCGTAGGCCGACGAGATGATGCACTGACCAGCCGAGGCGCAGGCCTGCAGGCTCGGCAGATCGCCGACCGGCCGTTACCGTGGCGGAACCCCAGCACGGGGTAGCCACAGGCGATAGCGCCCGAGCTCACCACGACCAGACGCCAGCCGAGCTTGCGCAGCACTGCGGCCTGATCGGCAAGTCCGCCGATAAAGGAGCGGTTGACCTTGCCATCGGCGCCCACAACCGTGGACGAACCGATCTTTACCACCATCGTTTTATAAGAAGTCGTCATACGTCAAACCAATCAACTGTTCAGCGAACGGCCGAGCTGGCGGCCAAGGGAGCGTGACTCGCCCCTACCGCCCAAGGAATTAGTGAGCCCAGGGGAAAGCCGAAGCCGCGGCCATGTTCTTGCGCACGAGCTCGTCGCGCACCTGAGCCAGGCCCTGCTCCATGCCCACAACATAGGTCTGCGGGTACAGGAAGCGCTTGAAAGCTGCGTCCAGATGATCGAGTGCCCAAGCACAGCGCTCGCGCGCGTCCTTGATGCTCTCACGCGGAGCAACCGCACTGCCGTCGCGCACGATCGGCACCAGCAGCTCACGATACTCAAGCTCGGACACGTCGGTCACCAGCGCCGCATCGTTTACGGCCACGAGGGTATTGCCGCGCGCGGCGCCCTCACCTGCCAGATGGTCCTCGTCATAGATCATGTCGCAGACCGGGCCGCCAAAGCCATCGTAATAACGGCGCACGCGCTGCACGCCGGGAATCGTGCGCTTGTAGGGCTGCTCGGAAAGCTTCACCACCGGCGTCCACGGGTCCGTCTCGCTCGCGCGGCGGGCCGAAAGCTTGTACACGCCGCCCAGCGCCGGCTGATCGTAGCAGGTCGCGAGCTTGGTGCCCACGCCAAAGCTATCGATGGGCGCACCCTGGTCGAGCAGCGACTGGATCGTGTACTCGTCCAGGTCGTTGGAGACCGAAATCCCCACATAGGGCAGGCCCTCAGCATCAAAACGGCCGCGGACATACTTGGACAGCTTGGCGAGGTCGCCCGAGTCGATGCGAATAGCCGACAGGCGCTCGCCCACCGCCTCCATCTCCTTGGCAACCGTAATGGCATGCTCGCAGCCCTCGCGTACATCGTAGGTGTCGATGAGCAGCGTACAGTTCTTGGGGCTCGACTTGGCAAATGCGCGGAAGGCCTCGAGCTCAGAATCGAAGCTCATCACCCAGCTGTGCGCATGCGTGCCAAAGACGGGAATACCGTAGCGGCGACCGGCGAGCACATTAGACGTAGAGGAACAGCCGGCAACGTAGCTCGCGCGCGCGACGGCCAGGCCGCCATCGGGACCCTGGGCACGGCGCAGGCCAAACTCGGCCACGGGACGACCGTCGGCCGCCAACACCACGCGCGCCGTCTTGGTGGCAACAAGCGTCTGGAAGCCGACGATGTTGAGCAGCGCGGTCTCGAGAAGCTGGCACTCCAGCGACGGGCCGGTGACGCGCACCATGGGCTCGCGCGGAAACACGAGCTCGCCCTCGGGCACGGCGTCAATGTTCACGTGCGCACGGAAGTTGCGCAGGTAGTCGAGGAATGCAGGCTTAAACATCGCGCCGCCGGCCGGAGCCTGGAGCGAAGCTAGATAGTCGATGTCCTCGGGCGTAAAGCGCAGGTTCTCGACAAGCTCGGGCAGCTCGGCGGTGCCGCACATGACGGCATAGGCGCTGCCAAAGGGATGGTCGCGGTAAAACGCCGTAAAACAACCCTGCTCATTGGCCTTGTCGCTCTCCCACAGGCCCTGGGCCATAGTGAGTTCGTACAGATCGGTGAGCATTGCAATGTCGGTGGGATGCGAGATGTCGGTCAAAGCCATGGGGCGACCTTTCGGATGTGTGGTGCAGAATTTGAGTGTTGGACGAGAGCAGAGGATGCGGACATGACGGCCGATGCAAATCGGTTAGAGCAGGCCCATTCTGGTCAGAATCGTGTAGCCCATAAAGATGACAAACGCGATGAGGGCAAGGACAATGATGATTTTTTGAGCCGGCGCCATGCCAGGGATCTCGTTCTCGCCCGTAGGCTCCTTGGAGGTAACCATGCGCTGGGCAAAGGTCATCTCGTCACGGCTCGGCTTGGGCTCGACGGACTTGGGACGAACGGCCTTTTTAGGCTGAAGTTTGGGCGCGGCAGGTGCAGGCTTCGCGGCAGCGGGCTTGGGTGCGGGCGCCGGCGCGGATGCGGCGTTCGCGGCGACCTCCTCGGCCTTCGCACGCTCGACACGCAGGGCAGCCAGCTCCTCACGCTCGAGACGGGCCTCTTCCTGGGCCTCGCGGCGGGCCTTCTCAGCGCGGAGCTCTTCCAACTCAGCGCGCTCCTCGTCGGACAATGGTTGGGACTCAAGCTCGGCCATGGTACAGCCCTTTCTTTTAAAAAAAGCCGCCGACACAATGTCAGCGGCTTATCAAATCCAAGGGTGGAGACGAAGGGAGTCGAACCCTCGGCCTCTGCCATGCGACGGCAGCGCTCTCCCAACTGAGCTACGTCCCCAGGACAAGTTGATATTTTACCTACGGCTCGCCAACTGTCAACGCCCAATACCCAGTCTTTTTGGAACGGGGCTGTTTTGACTACTTTTCGAACGCTCGAGCCACCCGATGATTATTTATCCCCCGTCCCAGAAAAATCATCGACAAACGCACTACTTTGCGCTGGTAAGAACACCGGTGGTGTCGAAGGCCGGGGTGAAGCTCTCGTCTACCGCGCCGCCCTCTTGCCAGAACATGGTCGTAAAGCCCAGGTCGTCGGCATGGTCGAGCACCCGCTCGTACTCCTCGCGCGTCACGGCACGCGCCAGGTCGCCGCCCTGCTCGCGCATGAGTACATTGGGCGTGTACTGGTTCATGACCGAGATCGGCACATCGCCCACCGTCTGCCACACCAGGTCCAGTACGCGACACGAATCGTCCGCATGCCCCGGCAGCACCAGGTGACGCACGATCATGCCGCGCTTCATGAGCCCGTCCTCGTCCACCAGCTCTCCCCCGCGGCGCTCGATCTCGCGCGCCATCTGCGCTAAGCCCGACACGGCCACACGCGGGTAGTCCTTAATGTGAGAGAGCGACTGCGCAAGCCCCGCATCGGCATATTTAAAGTCGGTAAGCCACACATCGACCAGATCGCCGAGCGCCGCCACGGCACTCGCGCGCTCATAGCCACTCGTGTTGTAGACGATTGGGATGACCAGCCCGCGCGCCCGTGCCGCGGCAATCGCAGCCGGCAGCAGGTGCGCGTAGTGAGTCGCCGTCACCAAGTTAATATTGTTCGCACCCTGGTCCTGCAGCTCCAACATAATCTCGAGCAAGCGCTCGGGCGAAATCTCAAGCCCAAAATTGCCCGTCGAGATCTCGTGGTTCTGGCAATAGACACATTTGAGCGAGCAACCGCTAAAGAAGATCGTGCCCGAACCGGCCTCGCCCGAGATAGGCGGCTCCTCCCACATATGAAGCGCCGCGCGGGCCACCTTGAGCGTGTCGTTAGCACCGCACACGCCGTGCGCGCCCTCATCGCGCGCCGCACCGCAACGTCGCGGGCACAAATGACAGGCGGGCGAAAAAAGTTCGGTCAAGGACGTCGGCATAAAAAAACATGCTCCAAAACAACGATTCAGCAGCTCAAACGCAAAAGGGCCAACCGCACAGACGGCTCGAGCCCAAGGCGCCGTAATCGTCCGACACGATTTTTGTAATGTCAAGACTGGAATCCACAAAGTGCCGCTTTATGATGTAGGTATTCCGCCCCCCGCGGAGCAACTGGGTGAACCGTCGCGTTTATTTAGGGAGCCCACACAGTCGTACCTAGTACAGGTATCCTTCGTTGTTAAGGACGCTGGAACAGTCGATGAGGGCACCCACCTGTTTTAGGTGGGTTCATTTTCGTAACGTGGGGGGTGGTTTTCTTTTGCCGAAAATCACCATTACAGTCCATATGGATCCCCGCCGGCATCCCGACAAGCCATCGACAACATCCCAATATCTGGTAAGCGCGTGATTATCGCTGCGTGCAATTACATGCACCCCCCTTGGTCGAGTATTATGGTTCGGCTATGCCCTTTGCGCATGGCGTTCTTCTGACCTTTTCCTTCGACGCTTGGCGGTTTTTAGATTCATGGCTTCATCCCCGAGCTACATACCGTACCTATGCGTGGCAGCGGCGGCCTTTATCACGACCTTCCTCGCGGTGCCCCTGGTCAAGCGCTTGGCAATTAAACTCGATGCCGTCGACTATCCTTCTAAGCGCCGCATCAACACCAAGCCCATCCCGCGTTTGGGCGGAACGGCGGTGTTTTTGGGCCTGGTCGTTGCCTGCATTGTGCAAATCCTAGGCACCTGGCACCTAGGCTGGCCACCCGTCCTGGTGCCGCACCCGCGCCTTCACATTAGTTATCCCATGCTGGCGCTCTCCTTTACCGTCATCTTTGCGACCGGCGCTATCGACGACGTCTTCCAGCTCAAGCCCAAGCGAAAGCTGGCCGGACAGGTCCTCGCCGCGCTCGTCGCCTGTATCGGCGGCCTGCGGATCGGCGTCATCGTCAACCCGTTTGCCCCCGGCGAGATCATGCTCGGGTGGCTCGCCTACCCCATCACCGTAATCTATCTGGTGGCATTCACCAACATCATTAACCTCATCGACGGCCTCGACGGCTTGGCCACGGGCATCTGCGGCATCGCCTCGTTCACCATGTTTTCGATGGCCGTTCTCTCGGGCCGCATCGACGCCGCCGCGCTCTCCATTGCGCTCTTTGGCGCCTGTCTGGCCTTTTTGCGCTACAACTTCAACCCCGCAAGCATCTTCTTGGGCGACTCGGGGTCGCTGCTGTTGGGCTTCGCCTTGGGCTCCATCTCGCTGCTCAACGTGAGCCGCACCGCCGCGCTCACCTCGCTCATCATCCCGCTCATCGTGGCAGGCGTGCCCATCATCGACACGTTCAGCGCCATCGTGCGCCGCAAGCGCGCCCACATTAGCATCGGACAGGCCGACAAGGGCCACATCCACCACCGCCTGATCCAAGAGGGTTACAACCAGAAGCAGGCCGTGCTGCTCATCTACGCCTGGTGCATCATGCTTTCGGCCGGCGCCGCCGCGATCAATCAGGTCGAGGTGCCCACGCGCGTGCTCATCTTTGTCGTGCTCGCCATTGGCTCGGCTGCCTTCGCCAAGCACCTGCACCTGTTTGAGCCCGTCCTGCGCCACCATTACAACAAGCGCACACACGAGGACGAGCTGGTAACCCCCGACGACCCCGCCTTTAAACAGGAGGAGCAGGCAGCCGAGGAGCGCAAGGAGGAGCGCCGCCACAGGCGCTAGGTTTTATTGCCGAGGAAGTGACTCTTTGCTGCTGGCCGCTCGCGACCGCGTCGCGACCGCCGCATAGCCCTCGCCCTACCGGCACCTCACCTACTTGCGCCCCACCCCTTTCAATAAACGCGTTATCATTTTGACCAATACGCATACGTTAGGAGCAATCATGCCAAACGAGAACAGCTACGAAGTCGCGCTGCAAAAGAGCAACGCCATTCGCGAGGGCTTGGCAAAGACGCCCGAGAAGTTCACCATGCTCACCGGTGACCGCCCGACCGGACGCTTGCACTTGGGTCACTACTTCGGCACCCTCAAGGGCCGTGTTGAACTGCAGAACATGGGTGCCAAGACCAACGTGCTCATCGCCGACTACCAGGTCATCACCGACCGCGACACCACCGAGCATATCCAGGACAACGTGTACAACATGGTCATGGACTACCTTGCCTGCGGCATCGACCCCGACAAGACCATGATCTACGCTCACTCCGCCGTGCCCGCCGCGAACCAGCTCATGCTGCCGTTCCTGTCGCTGGTGTCCGAGGCCGAGCTGGCGCGCAACCCTACGGTCAAGGCCGAGATGGAGGCCTCGGGCCACGAGCTCACCGGCCTTCTGCTCACCTACCCGGTGCACCAGGCCTGCGACATCCTGTTCTGCAAGGGCAACGTCGTGCCCGTCGGTCGCGACCAGCTGCCGCACATCGAGCTCACCCGCACCATCGCACGCCGCTTTAACAACCGCTACGGCAAGGTATTTCCCGAGGTCGAAGCGCTGCTGTCCGAGACCCCGCTGCTGCCCGGCCTTGACGGTCGCAAGATGAGCAAGAGCTACGGCAACGCCATCAACATTTCGATGACCGCCGAGGAGACGGCCAAGCGCATCAAGAAGAGCCAGACCGACTCCGAGCGCATGATTACGTTCGATCCCGAGAACCGCCCCGGCGTGTCCGGCCTGCTTTCCACGGCCGCCATCTGCACCGGCCGCTCCGAGGTCGAGATTGCCGAGGAGATTGGCATGGGCGGCTCCGGCCAGCTCAAGAAGTACGTGACCGAGGCCGTCAACGAGTACTTCGCCCCAATCCGCGAGCGTCGCCAGCGCTACGAGAACGACCTGGATTACGTCAAGGACGTGCTGCACGAGGGCAATCGTCGCGCCAACGAGATCGCCGAGCAGACCCTGGCCGAGGTTCAGGATGCCATGGGCATGGTGTACTAGACCGATCTGCTGGCTTGAGCTTTAGATTGTTTTAGGGCGGGCGCTACGGCGTCCGCCTTTTTTGGCGCCCGACTGGTTCGGCTCTCCCCGCTGCACTCCCCCGACAAACAGGAACAGGCCCGCTGGCAGTTAGTTGCCAGCGGGCCTGTTCCCGAAGTACACCGTTGAATCGCACAGAGGGGAGGGATGCGAATCAAACTCAACAGGGCAGGCTTTTTCATCGCCTATTGCCTGCTCCGTTGCTGAAACCAATATAGTTCACCGTGGTTTACTTTCTGGCGTCAATATGCACCGCCATACCTTCTCCATAAGTTAGCTCCGGTAAACCTGCAACGGAAAACCACCACAAAGGGGACAGGCACCTTTGTGGTGGTTTTAGCCACGGCGGAGCCGCTAGAGCCCTGCTGGCCAGCGACAGGCGGCCAAGTCGACGTGCATGGGATCGGTAAACGTCACGCCCTCCCCCGTTAAGAGCTCACGCTGAGCATCGGGGCCGCCAAACGCAAAGCCCTCGCAAATACGGCCATCGGCAAACACCACACGATGGCAGGGAATCAGACCAGGGCGCGGATTGCCGTGCAGCGCATAGCCCACATAGCGCGCGCTTCGTGGACGACCGGCGAGCAGCGCCACCTGGCCGTACGTGGCGACCATCCCCTCGGGAATCTGCTCGACCACCTCGTACACCCGTTCAAAAAAGCCCTCAGACGCCATTGCTCACTCCCTTCCACCCGGAAAAGCATAAACCACCACAAAGGTGCCTGTCCCCTTTGTGGTGGTTTATGGCAAGTCGGTTAATTGGCGGGCTGGAAGAAGGCTACGGCTACGGCGCCGGGACCTACGTGGGTGCCGATGGTGGCGCCGATAGTGTGGACGGGCAGCTCGCCCTCGGTGTGGCCAGCCCACAGCGCCGCACTGTCATCGATATACTTCTTGAGCACCGCGTCCGAAAGGCCCGTATAGCCGAGCGCCAGCGGCATGGAAAAGTCGACGCCGCCCGCCTGCTCGACCTTCTGGTTCAACAAGTTTCGACCGTTTTTGGAACCGCGCGCCTTGCCCAGCTGCACGATGAGGCCGTCCTCGGCGGCCACGACCGGCTTCACGGTGAGCAGCGTACCCACGGCGCCGGCCGCAGCAGACAGACGACCGCCACGCACCAGATACTCCAACGTCTCGAGCAGGCCGATAACCACCACGCGGTCGCGCACGGCCTCGACCGCTGCCGCGATCTGGGCCGCACTACGGCCCTCGTCCACCAAGCGCAGCGCATACTCGACCAGCACGCGCTCGCCCAAGGTCACGTTATTGCTGTCCACGACGAACACGTCGCCGCCCGGCGCCTCGGCAAGTGCCGTACGAGCACTCTGGTTAGTACCCGAAAGCTTGGCGCCCACGGTAATGATCACGGCCTCGTCGCCGGCCTCACGCGCTTCGGCAATCGCCTGCGAAAACGCGTACGGGTTGACCTGACCGGTCTTGGGCAGCTCATCGCGCTCCACGAGCATCTCGTAAAAGCGCTGGTGATCGATGTCGACGCCATCCATGTACACATCGGTGCCAAAGGTGACGGACAGCGGCAGAACACGCAGAGCGGGATGCTCAGCCGGCGTCATATCGCTCGCGGAATCGGTAATAATACGAATGGACATAGCGAATCCTTTCTTGCGCGGACCTCGCGCGGGGAATTTTAACAGCAATGCCCCGGCACGGTATACGCGCTCAAACGGGACTATGCAGTTGTTAATTGGAAGCAAATGCCTTGGCGGCCTTAGATATCGCGCAAGGTGTTGAGAATCGTACGCAGCGACGCATACATCTGCTCGCGCTGCTCCACGCCCATGGCCTTACCGGTGGTGTCGAGCACTTCACGAATGATGCGATCGGCCTCGCTCATGCTCTCGCCGCCCAGGGCAGTCAGGCGCACCGGGGCACGGTACTTGACGGCCGCATCACCCGAGTCATCGACCTCGACGTAGCCGCCCTCCTCCAGATGTGCCAGTGTGCGCGAAACGGCGGCTCGGGTAACGCCGGCCATGCGGGCGAGGTCGGCGCCAGTCAGGCCGTCCTTGCTGCGCTCAAGATAGTACAGGCACATGACGTCGGAGCCTTTGAGGCCCAGCCTTGCACCTTCGGACGTCTTGATACGCTGAATCTCCTTGTAGAGGCCGCTGATCAGTCCGACAAAGTCCTCAAAACGTGTCTCGTCGTTCCACTGCATGGTGACGACCGCCTTTCGCTTACATGATGCTAACGGGTAAACATCTTAGCCGCATAGGGCAACACCCATACCCAAACATCCTATTCGTTAACTCATCAACATAAAAACCACCACAAAGGGGACAGGCACCTTTGTGGTGGTTTGGAACATCAATGGATTCTAGGCGCCGCTACAGCTCCACGCAGGGATTGTCGCGGGTTACAAGCGTCTTAACGACAACCGTCGCTCCCAGATAGCGCTCAAGCAGCTCGGCCAAGCGATCGATCGCGGCCTGGCAATCCCCCATCCGCTCGGGCTCCACGCACTCAATCGCCAGAAATGCGTCCGCCGAATCGTCGGACAGCGCCGTGCGAACGCCATCGCGCCAGTTCCAGCAACGGCACACGGCGCCCGCATCATCGATGTAGGCAAGCTCACCGGGCAGCGTCGGATCATCCGCCTCCTCGCCAAGTGGCAAGAACGCGTCGCCGCCGTTGGTCACCGCCAGGCGCAGATTGCCCTCAATAGCATGCAAATCCTCACCGCCAACGGGCAGCGCATAAGTCAACGAAATCGTGTTGTAGATGTCCACCGCCGGCGTGATGTGGCCGACCGGTTTGCCTTTGAGCACGCGCTTGAGCAGGTTCTCAACTGAGCAACGTGCGCCCTTCTTGGTCTTGAACAGGCGATACGCCTCGCGCCATGCCTTAACCGGCGCGTTCTCGCTGATAGTATCGCTGGCCAGATGACGCTCCGCGTCGATATTGGCGCGGTCGAGCAACGCCGCAATCGCATCCACGTCCTCCTGGGGAATCTGAGCCGCGGGCTTCATGCCCTTCACAACCACAACACCGACCGCTGCCCGCGGAAACAGCTCCCAGAATGAATCCTCGGCAATAAAGCTCTTCATATGCTCTCCCTTCATAGCGTGCGCCCGAGCGAGGGCGCCTAAACAAAAAGCGCCCTCACAGCGGCCACCTTCAAAGTCCTACGGTGCCGCCACAAGAGCGCTTACGCTGTCCCCATCCGGAGAAGGGGACGATATGTCAGGCGTATTGTAACCCGAGTCTTCCGCGCGAGCAAAACCACCATAAAGGTGCCTACCCCTTTGTGGTGGTTTTGGGTCCAAGGCGACGCTAGTGGCGGAGTCCCAGCAGGCCGCGGCCGCGATGACGGGCCTCGGCGGGCACCTGGGCGTGCGGGCCGGCGGCCTTGACGGACTCGGGCAGGTGCGAGTACTTCTTCTCGAAGTTCTCCTCGAACATCACCGCCAGGTTGTGCGCTGCCTCGTCGTAGCGCGCGGTGCTCTGCCAGTACTGGCGCGGCACCAGGATGCCGTCGGGCACGCCGTGGCACGTGGTGGGAATGTCGACGTTAAAGATATCGTCGTGCACAAATTCGCTGTCCTCGATGGTACCGTCGAGGGCGCGAGCGACCAGTGAGCGCGTGTAGGCCAGCTCGATGCGATGGCCCACGCCATAACCGCCGCCAATCCAGCCGGTGTTGACCAGGTAGACGCGCGTGCGGCCGTCGGCGATGCGCTCGCCGAGCATCTTAGCGTAGACCATGGGGTCGAGCGGCATAAACGGCTCTCCGAACAGCGAGGAGAACGTGGGCGTGGGCTCGGTGACGCCGACCTCGGTGCCGGGGATCTTGGCCGTAAAGCCCGTCACAAAGTGATACATGGCGGCATCGGCCGTCAGGCGTGAGATGGGCGGCAACACGCCAAAGGCGTCGCAGGTCAGGAACAGCACGACGCTCGGAGTGGTGCCCATGCCCTTGGTCCACGCGTTGGGAATGTGCTCGACGGGATAGGCCACGCGCGTGTTGTGCGTGATAGAAATATCATCGTAGTTGGGCTTGCGGTTCTCGTCGAGCACCACGTTTTCGCAGATTGCGCCAAAGCGAACGGCGTTGAAGATCTCGGGCTCGTGGAAGGCGTCCAGTCCCTCGCATTTGGCGTAGCAGCCACCCTCGATGTTGAAGATGCCCATGTCGGACCAACCGTGCTCGTCGTCGCCGATCAGCAGGCGCGTGGGATTGGCCGAAAGCGTGGTCTTGCCGGTGCCGGACAGGCCAAAGAACACGGCGGTCTCGTGCGTGACGGGATCCATGCTGGCCGAGCAATGCATAGGCAGAACGTCGTCCTCGACGGGCAGCAAGTAATTCATGACGCTGAAGATCGACTTTTTAATCTCGCCGGAGTAGCCGGTGCCGGCGACCAGAATCACGCGTTCCTGGAAGTTGATGACCACGGCGGCGCTGGAGTTGAGGCCCTTGATGGCAGGGTCGCACTGGTAGCCAGGTGCCGCGAGCACGCAGAAGTCGGGCTCGCCGGTGCGCGCGATTTCGCGGGCGAGCGGACGGGCGAGCATTTGCTTAATGAAGAGCGCCTGACTCGCGCGCTCGCAGGCAACAAGCAGTCGGCGCGTGTGATTACGATCGGCACCAGCCATGCCGCGGGTGACGAACACATCGCGCTCGTTGAGATAATCGACGACACCGGCCTTGATAGCCTCGTAGCTCTCAATCGATAGCGGACGGTTGACGGCGCCCCAGGCAATCTTGTCGTGCACGTCGGGCGTGTCAACGATGAAGCGGTCATTGGGAGAACGACCAGTGCGCTCCCCCGTCTCGATCACCAGTGCGCCGTTGGAGGCCATGCGGCCTTCGTTACGGCGGATGGCATGCTCGACGAGCTCGGCTGCCGGCAGGTCAACCAGCAGGCGGGGCTGGTTCTCGGCGGGGTCTTCGACCAGCGTAATGCCAAAGTTGGACAGAACTTCTGCAGGGGTAACACCAGGCATGGGGCCTCCTTTAAAAACGCGACACGTGGACGCGGCGCGCACTTTACTCACGTAAAGCCCGTTGTACCCGATATGCAAAAACGTTTTTGCGGCAACGGCGAAGCGCCCGCTCAACGGTCAAAAATCGCACGCAAGCGGCCTAGTCATTGGGGACGCTTTTAAACGACTAGTCATTGGGGACACTCTTGAACAGACAACATTCAAGGAGTGTCCCCAGATGCCGGCACTTAGGGACGTTCCCAAAGTGCCGGCACATAAAGAACGTCCCTAAGTGCCGACTACTGAATGGCGCCGCCGAAATTATCGAACAATCCGTTCAAAAACACGAGCGAACACCGTCGCGTCTATACTAGAGCGCAGCAATAGAAAGGACCCCGCTTTGAGCATCACGCTCCCCGATAGCATTCGCCGCGCCATCGCCCGCCGCAACGGCATCTCCAACCCCGCTGTATCAAAAGACGGCGCCGCGAAGGCCCAGGGCGGCCGCATCGAGAACGGTCTCTTCCCTGCCTCCCACACGGCCGAAGAGCTCGCACGCATCCAGGAGCTGAGTCAGCGCAACGCCGGCGGCCCCGACAGCAGCCAGGCCACGCGCCGTCGCCGGCGCGAACACGATCGGGAGCCCGGCCCCGTTCGCCGCATGGTCAACGCTTGGTGGAACCGTCTGCTCGGCGCCGTCTACGGCGGCGGCTTCTCCATGCAGGAAGCGGAATACGAGGAGCACGCCACCAGTCGCGACTATCTTTGGAACACCCTCGGCACCGCCGTGTGGGGCTTGGCGTTTCCGCTGCTCACCATCGTGTCTACGCAGCTCGTGGGCGCAGAAGAAGCAGGCAAATTCTCCATCGCCTTTGTCACCGGCACGCTCATCATGATCGCGTGCAACTACGGCGTGCGCAATTTCCAGGTCTCGGATATCGACGAGAAGACGTCCTTTGCCTCCTACCAGCTCAACCGCTGGCTTTGCGGAGCGCTCGCCCTAGGCTGCGGCCTCATGTACAGCAGCGCCCGCGGCTATGACGCGCAAATGGCGACGATCGGCTTGGGCGTCTACCTGTATAAGGTCATCGACGGCGTCGCCGACGTGTACGAAGGCCGCCTGCAGCAGGCCGACAAGCTCTACCTGGCTGGCATGAGCCAAACACTACGTTCCGCCGGCGTCATGGCGGTCTTCAGCGTGGCGCTGTTCCTCACGCGCAGCATGCCCATCGCGGCCATGGCCATGGGCATCGCCGCGATCGCCTCGCTCGTGCTGGTCACCGCGCCGCTCGCCCTGCTCGAGACCGAAAAATCGCGCCGCGTGAGCCTGCGCGAGGTCGGCCACCTGTTTGTCCAGTGCGCTCCGCTCTTTGGTGCATTGTTCCTATTCAACCTTATCGAGAGCATGCCCAAATTTGTGATGGAAGGCACACTGGCCTACAAATACCAGCTGTACTTTAATGCCCTGTTTTTTCCAGCCCAGGCTATTCTGTTGAGCATTGGATTTGTCTATAAACCGCAGCTCCTGCGCTTGTCGAGCATTTGGGCTAATCCTCGCAAGCGTCGTCGCTTTGACCTGATTATTGTTGCCGTTATGGCGCTGATCGTGGTCATCACCGGCGTGTGCGCCGCATTTATGGCAGGTCCCGGTATTCCCCTCATGAGCTTTATGTACGGTCTCAGCTTTGAGCGCTACCGTACGCTGGCGCTGCTGATGGTCGTCGCCGGCGGCGTCACCGCGGCCATCGATTTTATCTACGCCATCATCACGGTGCTGCGCCATGCCGGCGACGCCACCAAGGTCTACCTGATCTGCTTCGCCGTAAGCGTGGTGCTGCCGGTGATTCTAATCAATCTGCTCGGCCTGATGGGCGCCGTCGTGAGCTACCTAGCCATCATGGCCCTACTGCTGGTACTGTTGATTATCGAGTACGCCCATATCCGCCAACGCATCGAACGCGACCGCAACCCATACGGCGCCTAATTAGCTGCCCCCGGTAACCGGAGTTTGCGATGGAATCACCCCAGTTGGGGTCTCGGTGCGAACAATAAGCATCACGCAAAACTAAGTGAGTAGCCTTTTACCGAATCCCCGACCACACCGACAAAGCACAAGTCTGTGACCTGCGGTTTTATAGAGGCAAATATGTTGGGTGCTCGGCATTTCCAAAAAAGTCTACTCACTTAGCCAGCGAGCAGCCAAATGATTATTGAATCCCCGTCCCAGAATAATCATCGATGTTTTGGCATCGACAGCGAGCAGCCTCGAAGTGCCCCAGGTTGGCGCGAAAGAGGAGCGACGCGTACTTCTGTACGCGAGCGACGGTTTGAGCGACAAGATGGGGTGCTTCGGGGCTGCGCAGCGTCAACGTGACCGCCGTTCGGTAGAACGGCGGAACAAGGTTATTCGCCCGGGTTGATATTCGCGTAGAACTCCGCCCCATCATCGAGCCGCAGGATGCCCACGCGGCCAAACTCGGAGCCGGTGGCGGCGGCGCAATCGATATCGATGCGATCGGGCACACCAGCGGTATCCTCGCCACCCAGGCGCACAATCTGCCCGCGGCCCGACTCCTCATCGAGCCCTGCCAGGCCGCCAACCTCGCAATAGCGCCCAAGCGATACCGTGGGCGTGTGACCGCTCACCACGACCGGGCCCTTGCCCTCGGCAGAAAGCAGCCCGGTCGGCACATCCCAATAGCCGTGACGAATCCATAGCAGGTAATCGGACGACTGCACCGCGAGCATCTGCTGCAGCAGCTCGCGATCGGCACCCACCGCTCCGACGCCATCGGCACAATCGACGCCATGCTCAAGCAAAAACGCACGCGCCGCCTTCATCTCGATTCCAGCATGTACCAGCAGATACGGGCGCTCCTCGGTCTCGACCACTGCGTAGAGCGGCAGCGCGGCCATCCATCGCACGAGCTCCTCGTATGCCTCAAATTCCATGTCGTTGAGCTGCTCGCGCGTCGTCCAGCCACCGTTGATATCCCAGGTCTCGGCATCGAGCGGATCCTGGCCAATGATGGCATCGAGCATAATCTGCTCGTGATTGCCCTTGAGCACGCGGGCGTTGGGCAGCGAGCGCACGAGCTTAATAACGCCGACCGGATCGGGCCCGCGATCGATCATGTCGCCCAGCACGTACAGCGTGTCGTCGGACGTCAACGAGATCTTAGACAGGGCCTCGTCAAGCGCACGCACGTGCCCGTGAGCATCAGATGTCACATAGATCGCCATGGTACGCCTCTCCTTGCATTGCGGCCGAAGCCCGGTACCGCAACTAAAACTTCAAGTTGAACTTAAACGTTACCCATTGTACTCCGTTGCAATAAAGCTGGAAAGGGCCACGCGTCGCCAACGGTCGTTAGCGCCCATGCGCCCACGCGCGCCGTTCACGGTGCATCGCCGGCAGCTGCTCCCCGACCAGCGTCGCACACGCCGCAGCCTCGTGTCGAAAATGCGCACGCCCGCAATCCGCCCCCATAAACCCACCACCTTTGGGTACAAATAACCGCAGACAACTGACCGTGCCACGCCAACCACCCAGGAGCGGACACTATCCATGAACCAGATACTTCTCTTTATCGGCCTCGTCATCATTCTGTGCCTGACCATCAAACCCGTCGGCAAAAAGCTCCCCTTCCCCACCCTGCTCATCTTTATCGCGCTCGGCATGCTGCTGGGCGTCAACGGGCCGGCACACATCGACTTTAGCGACTACGCGCTCACCGAAACCGTCTGCAGCACGGCGCTGCTGTTCATCATGTTCTACGGCGGTTTTAACACCAACATCGACCGCGCCAAGCCCGTCGCCGCGCCCGCGGTACTGCTGAGCACGCTCGGCGTTATCGCCACCGCCGGCATCACCGGCGCGTTTGCGCACTTCGCGCTGGGCTTCGATTGGATCGGCGGGCCTGCTACTGGGCTCGGTCGTGGCATCGACCGACGCGGCCAGCGTCTTTAGCGTGCTGCGCGAGCACAACCTATCGCTAAAGGACGGCACCGACTCGCTGCTCGAGGTGGAATCGGGCTCCAACGACCCCGTCGCCTACATGCTCACCGCGGTACTCGCCACTCTCGCGGCCGGCGGCGACATCAACATTCCCGCACTGCTGGCCAAGCAGATTATCCTGGGCGCGGGCCTGGGCCTTGCCATCGGCTGGGGGGCCGCCTGATTGAACGCGCGCACGCAACGGCCGAGGGCGCTCAGACCATCTTTTTGTTCGCCGTGGCCATCGTCGCCTACGCGCTGCCGAGCTACCTGGGGGGCAACGGATTTTTGGCCGTGTACCTGGCTGGCATTGTGCTGGGTGCGAGCGACATCACCGGCAAGGTCGAGATGGCGCACTTCTTTGACACCCTCACCGAGATGGCCGAGATGACGATCTTCTTCTTGCTCGGCCTGCTCGTAACGCCCGCACGCCTGCCGCAGATGCTGCTGCCGGGCCTGGCGCTCATGGCGTTTATGCTTTTCGTGAGCCGTCCCATCGCCGTCGGCGTGCTCCTGGCGCCCTTTAAGACGAACCCCCGCCAGGTCGCGCTCGTAAGCTGGGCGGGCCTGCGCGGAGCAGCTTCGGTCGTCTTTAGCCTCTTTGCCGTGGTGGCCGGCGTTCCCGGCGGACACGACCTGTTTGACCTGGTATTTGTGATTGCCGTGTCGAGCATTGTGGTGCAGGGCTCGCTGCTGCCGGCGGTGGCGAAGAAGCTCGATATGATCGATGCGACCGGCGACGTGCGCCGCACCTTTAACGACTACCGCGACGAGGACGGCATGTCGTTCGTCAAGCTCAAGGTAGGCGCTGGACATCCGTTTGCTGGTCGCTCGCTCGCGGACATTGGCAGCGCCACGGATATGCTGGTGGTCTTGGTGCTGCGCGACGGTGCGCACCCGGTGCTGCCCAACGGCGATACCGTAATTGAGGAAGGCGACCTGCTGGTTATGGCCGCTCCGACGTTTGAAGAGCGTGCCGAGGTTACGCTGCGTGAGGTCACCGTGACGCCCCACGGTCGCCTGGCCGGCCAGCGCCTGCGCGATGTGCCGCAAGGCAAGCATCCGTTTATTGTGGTGATGCTCAAGCGCGAAGGCCAGACGATCATTCCCGATGGCAACACCCTAATATACGCCGGCGACGAAGCCGTCATCGCCACACTGGCGTCGTAGCCATCCCCACCCATAAGTTGCGGTGAAATAGGGATTGAATAGGCTTCTGAACAGCCATTTCAGTCCCTATTTCACCGCAAGTTATTAAGGGGATGGGGTTGAAGTTCAATCGCGGCTACCAGTCCTCGTCCGTGTCATAACCGTCGCCCTCATCGTCGACGGCAAAGTCTCGGAGGTCGAGGCCTTCGCGTTCGGCTCGAGCTAGGAGTTCTTGGGGCGACTCATCCTCGATATCCACTACGTCGAGCATGGCGGCCGGAAAGCCCACGCCCGCCGCACTCCCCGCGCGGTCGAGCAGGCTCTCGCGCAGCCGATCTGCATCAACTTCGATCTTCATGGTGAAACTTCCTACCGACCAATCGCGACCGAAAAACCGCACGCCCCAAATGATGTGCAATAAATCCCAGATACGGCCATAATAAAACAATGAACATCAGGGGGGGGTTACGGACGATGGATAAGCTCGATGCCATGGCGGAACAAGTCAGGGACTTTTGTGATGCACGCGACTGGCGCAAATATCACACGCCAAAAGAGCTTGCCATCGGCATGGCAACTGAGTCCTCCGAGCTCCTTCAACTCTTTCGTTTTATGAGCGACGAACGCATTGCAGAAATGTTCGAAGAAACCGAGCAACGCCAAGCCATCGAAGACGAAGTCGCCGACACGCTCCTTTTCCTTCTGCGTTTCGCAGATTTAAATGAAATCGACCTACCAGCGGCGCTTTCGTCCAAGCTCAAACGCAATGGCGAGCGCTACCCCGTCGATGCATCATCTGACGAATACAGAAATGCGGACCACCATGAGTAACGAGTTCGCCCTTCGGCAATACACGCTCCCCCTGCCCCAGCCCTTCGAGACAAGCGAATCGCTGCAGGACTTTGGCACGCCAAAGCCAGGGTCGCACCACGACGAAAGCTGGCCTGTTCTCTACATCCTGACCAACAGCAAAAACAAAACGGCGTACATCGGTCAAACGACCAATTATCGACGCCGCATGAAGCAACACGCCGCAAACGTGGACAAAGACTTCGACCGGACCCTTCTGATTGACAATCCCACCTTCAACCAATCCGCAACGTTCGAGTTCGAGAATCGACTTATTGAACTGTTCTGCGCCGATGAAAAATACCAAGTCACCAATGCCAACAATGGCTATGCCCAATTCGATTACTTTGAGCTGCCTCAGTACCGCCAGAAGTTCCGAACGCTATGGACAAAACTACGCGAAGAAAACTATGCGATTCACCCCATCGAAGAGCTCGAGAACACTGACCTGTTCAAATTCTCGCCCTTCAAAACGCTCACGCCCGATCAATACGAAACGATTGAGGCGATTTACAGGCGGCTCGAGCAAGAGCATGAAGACATTAAACACGGCGGTCCCAAGAAAGAACGCGTAACCGTCGTGAACGGCGCGCCAGGAACAGGCAAAACAATCCTCGCCATCAGTCTCATGTTCAAAATCAAAAATGAGCCGAACCTTTCCGGTCTGCGGGTCGGCTTCGTGACGCCCATGGAGTCTCTGAGCAAGACGCTCAAAAAACTCACGCACTTCCTCCCCGGGTTAAAGCCCGGCGACATCCTGAGCCCCAGCGACGTCACAAAAAACGATCGGTATGACATCTTGCTTGTCGACGAGGCGCACCGGCTGGGAAACTACTTGACCGCCGGCGCCGGCATCGGAGCTTTCTACAACACATGCGAACGACTCAACTTGCCGCGCACGAGTAACCAGGTGGATTGGATTTTCAAATGCTGCGACAAGGCGTACCTGTTCTATGACCCCAAACAGCAAGTCCGCGCATCGGGACTCAACCGAGATGGCCTTGAGCAGCGACTCAACCAACTCGAAGAAGCGGGCATTGAAACTGAAGAGTTCAGCCTAAGCACACAAATGCGCGTACGCGGTGGTGACGAATACCTCGATTTTGTCTATGACTTACTCGACAACAAGGCGTACATGCATACCGGCATGAAGTTCAACGAACTCTTTTCATCGGAGCCTTACGATTCGCGAGCCGGGGATCCGGACAACGATATCCCCAGATACCAGTTTGGAATCGTCGACCGATTTGAGGATTTCTGTTCCCTACAGCAAGCCAAGGATGAAGAAGTTGGTCTATCCCGCATGACGGCAGGCTTTGCGTGGAAGTGGGAAACGAAGAAACACAAAGACGCGTTCGACATCGTCATTGAGGGTATCCCTAAACGCTGGAACTCGAGTCAAAAGGATTGGGTTAACTCCCCCAACGCCGTCAACGAGGTTGGATGCATCCACACGGTGCAGGGCTACGACCTCAATTACGGATTCGTAATTCTGGGGCCAGACATTTACTACGACACCGATAAAGAAGCTGTCTGCGTTAACAAAGCGAATTTCAAAGATGCCGTCGCAAAGAAAAAGGCAAGCGACGATGACCTGCGAAAGATCATCGTCAACGCCTACTACGTTCTCATGACGCGCGGCATGCTGGGAACGTTTCTTTATGTATGCGACCCGGCGCTCAAGGAGTATTTGTCACGGTACATCCCGGTGATATAGGCTAGCGCCAAGTCTTCCATGTAACCATCCTGTAAATCATAGCGGCGCACTCGAGTTTTACCGTGATGCGGTCGCACCTGGCGCTCCACTGTGCTAAAGTATCCCGAACGTTCAAACGACTACGAGGGGGAACTAGAAGATGGCACGTGTGCACAACTTCTCAGCTGGCCCGGCCGCACTGCCTACAAGTGTGCTCGCCGAGATCGCCGACGAGATGATGGACTACCGCGGTTGCGGTATGTCCGTGCTCGAGATGAGTCATCGATCTAGCATGTACCAGCAGATCATCAACGACGCTGAGGCAACTCTGCGCCGCCTGCTGAGCATCCCCAACAACTACCGCGTCCTGTTTTTGCAGGGCGGCGCCACGCTGCAGTTTGCGGGCATCCCCATGAACCTCATGCGCCGCGGCCGCGCCGGCTACATCGTGACCGGCAACTTTGCCAACAAGGCATACAAAGAAGCCGACAAGTACGGCGAGGCCGTGCTGCTCGCGAGCTCCGAGGACACCAACTTCGACCGCATCCCCGACATGGCCGACATCAACGCGCGCATTGCCGCCGAGGCCGCGAGCGACGGGCTCGACTACGTTTACATCTGCCAGAACAACACCATCTTTGGCACCATGTACCACGAGCTGCCCAACTGTGGCGATGTGCCGCTGGTCGCCGATGTCTCGAGCTGCTTCCTGTCGCAGCCGCTCGACATTGAGCGCTACGGGCTTATTTACGCCGGCGCGCAGAAAAACGCCGGCGCTGCGGGCGTGACCGTGGTCATCGTGCGCGACGACCTCATCGCCGACGGCCCCGCCTTTGCGCAGACGCCGCAGTACATGGACCTTAAGACCCAGGCCGCAAAGGACTCCATGCTCAACACGCCCAACACCTTTGGCATCTACGTGTGCGGCAAGGTGTTCCATTGGGTCGAGGAGACCGGCGGACTTGCCGCCATGACCGAGCGCAACTGGGCCAAGGCCAACCTGCTCTATGAGCTGCTCGAGCACAGCGAGCTGTTCCATAGCACTACGCAGGCCGACAGCCGCTCCATCGCCAACGTCACCTTCCGCACCGGCGACGCCGAACTCGACGCGGCCTTTGTCGCAGGCGCGGCCGAGCACCAGATTCAAAACGTCAAGGGCCATCGCCTGGTGGGCGGCATGCGCGCCAGCGTCTACAACGCCGTAACCATGGAAGATGTGCAGGCACTGGCCTCGTACATGAAGGACTTCGAAGCGCAGCATAGTTTGAGTCCGCGATCTAACTAGCCCGCAACGCGCGGGCCGACCAGCCACTTCAAACCACCTGTTTAAACCAAACCTGCTAAGGAGTTTTTCCATGCGTAAGATTAAAACCATCGACGACATCACCAAGGACGGCAAAGTCGAGTTTGGCGAGGGCTACGAATTTGTGAGCACCGCCGAAGAGGCCGACGCCATCCTGATGCGCTCGACCGACCTGCACGGCTACGAGCTGCCCGAGGGCATCCGCGCCATCGCCCGCTGCGGCGCCGGCGTCAACAACATCCCCGTCGAGGAGTACGCCAAGAAGGGCGTCGTCGTCTTTAACTCCCCCGGCGCTAACAGCAACGCCGTTAAGGAGCTCGTCCTAGGCATGCTGGTGCTCTCGAGCCGCGGCGTGGTGCAATCGATGAACTGGGTGCGCGACAACGCCGACGACCCCGAGATTCAGGTCGATGCCGAGAAGGCCAAGAAGGCCTTTGTGGGCCGCGAGCTCAAGGGCAAGCGCATCGGCGTCATCGGCCTGGGCAACGTGGGCTCCAAGGTCGCCAACGCCTGCGTCGACCTGGGCATGGACGTTTACGGCTACGACCCGTTCATTTCCGTCGAGCACGCGTGGGTGCTGAGCCGCGAGGTGCAGCGCGTGGGCACGCTCGAGGATCTCTGCCGCGGCTGCGACTACCTCACCGTACACGTGCCCAGCAAGGCCGACACCATCGGCATGATCAGCACCGAGCAGATTAACCTGCTGGCACCCGACGCCGTGCTCATCAACTACGCACGCGAAACCATCATTGACGAGGACGCCGTCGACGCTGCCCTGCGCGAGGGCAAGCTGAGCTGGTTTAGCTGCGACTTTGCCACGCCCAAGACCGTCAAGATGCCCAACACGTTTATCACCACGCACTCGGGCGCCGGCACTGGCGAGGCCGAGGCCAACTGCGCCGATATGGCCATCAGCGAGCTCAAGGATTACCTGGAGAACGGCAACATCGCGCACAGCGTCAACTACCCCGCCTGCAGCATGGGCAAGGCGCGCGCCGCGAGCCGCATCGCCTGCCTGCACGCCAACGTGCCCAACATGATCGGCCAGATCACAGCAATCCTGGCCAAGGACAACGCCAACGTGCAGCGTATGACCAACGAGTCCGTCGGCGAGAACGCCTACACCATGTTCGACACCGACGAGCACCTGGACAGCAGCACCATCAAGGCACTCAAGCAGATTCCGTCGATGTATCGCGTTCGCGTGATCAAATAGCGCCGGCTGATCTGACGGGCAGCTCCCCATGTGGCCTGCCCGTCACTGACATTGAATGCCCGCGGGGGCGCCTTTCGCACGAGAGGCGCCCCCGTTTTTGTGAGCGCTCCATTAAATGCACCGAGCCGCTTCTTGACATACAATTTGTATGTTGACCTAACTATCTGTGAGGTGCCTATGGTTGATACAGATTTTGCTTGGCGGCTTACGCAAGGGCTCGTGCGGATCGACAGTTCCGACCCAGGTGCGTATGAGGGCGAGATTGAACGCTATATCAAAGCGTTGGTTGAGGAACGGTTGGCGCAGCTGAGCCATCCGGTACTCGATGCCGTGCAGATTGCAGAGCTCGAAGTACTCCCCGGGCGCCGCAACCTTATGGTCACCGTGCCGGGCCAAAGCGACGAGCCGCGACTCGTCTATATCTGCCATATGGATACCGTTACGCTGGGCGATGGCTGGGACGCGGACATTCCGCCGCTCGGGACGGTTGTGCGTAACGACAAACTCTATGGCCGTGGCGCCTGCGACATGAAGGGTGGCCTGGCCTGCGCCATTGCCGCGCTGGTCCATACGCTCGAGCGCGTGGTGGCGGATGG